>Ga0115566_10000661_pt1 | contig 29615 bp, 24 predicted proteins | sample COGITO_mtgs_1204_3_FD_87173 | JGI IMG/M metagenome (GOLD analysis project Ga0115566, IMG submission 87173) | Pelagic marine microbial communities from North Sea - COGITO_mtgs_120405 | ecosystem: Environmental > Aquatic > Marine > Epipelagic | place: Germany:Helgoland, sampling site Kabeltonne...
GACGATTGTGCTGGTTGGCAGTGCAGTTCTCACCGCGGCAGGAGGTATCGGGATAGTGCTGAGTTTCATTTTTATGGCGTCCGCGGATCCGCGGGATATTACCGCTGGCTACTCAGGATTTGCGGCGGGCGCGTTGTTCGTTTGCACGAGCCTTATCGCCACGGCGATCGTTTCCCTGCAATGTTGCGAACCCGAATCGTCGGGCACAACTGACGGATAACGGCGGGCATCTAAGTAGGGCCCTATTTTACAGCCTTCATAGCGGAAAACCTCTATTCTCGGGCGCGGTGTCCTGCGATTCTTGCTGGGGATATGCGGAGCGCTGTTGCGTGAGCCGAGGTGCGTGTTACTAGCTGGCATGCGCGCTATTCTGACATCTGTTGTTCTTTGCTCTGTTGTCTTCTCTAGGCCAAGCGACCCGGCTGCCGACCCGGCGGCGCGTGCGCTGTTCGCAAATCTGCAGGATCTGGCGGCGTTTGGGATCATGCTGGGGCATCAGGATGCCACGGCATATGGTGTCGGCTGGCAGGGCGAGGCAGGACGCTCGGACTTCAAGAGTGTCTGTGGGGCCCATCCGGCGGTGCTGGGCTGGGATGTGGGCAGCGCCGATGGCGGAACCGGAGAGGCGCTGCTGAACGGGCTGACGGAGTCGAGCCTGCGCACGCTGGTGCAGGAGTCGCATCGGCGAGGCGAGGTGCAGACCGTGACCTGGCATATGCATGAGTTGGTCACGGGCGGGTCGTTCAAGGACACGGAGTCGATGCGGGTGGCGGAGTTGTTGCCGGGCGGGACTCACCACGGGCTGTTGCTTCGGGAGGTGCGGCGCGTGGCGCGGATTTTGGCGGCCCTGACGGATGACAATGGCGCGCGGATTCCGCTCATTTTGCGGCCGTACCACGAACCCAATCGGCCGTGGTTTTGGTGGGGGACGGGGGCGTGCTCGGATGAGGCGTATCGGCAGCTGTTTCGCTGGACGGTTTGCGAACTCCGCAAAACCTATGATTTGCATCAGTTGCTGATTGCGTATGCACCGGATCATTTTGTGGATCGAGAGTCATACTTACTGCGCTATCCGGGGGATGATGTGGTGGATGTGCTGGGGCACGATAGCTATGAATCGCTGCAGTCTGAAGAACAGCGGGACGCGCTGGTGCGGCGCTTGCGGGTGATGGTGGCGCTGGCAGACGAGCGCGACAAGGTGGCGGCCCTGACGGAGTGTGGCGAGGAAGGCCTGCCGACTGAGAATTGGTTTACAGACTGTCTGCTCGGCCCGATTCTGGCGGATCCGGTGGCGCGGCGGATCAGCTTTGTGATGTTCTGGCGCAATCACGATGCCAAGCACCATTACGCGCCCTATGCGGGGCATGCGGCCGCGGCGAATTTTGTGGCGGCGTGTGAGCAGCCGCTGACGTTGCTGTCGGGCCAACTGCCGGAGATGACTGCGGTTCCGGGGGCTCGTGTGGAGGCGCATGGGGCCTGGCTGGAGCGGGCGTTGTATCGGAGCGTCGCGGCCAGAGGCAAGAGTCTGTATCCGGAGTACGCGCGCCATGAGGCGTGGCTGGGGCCGTTCGATGCGCGCAGGGAGCATGCACGGCCGCTGACGGTGCAGTTGCAGCCCGCTGGAGCACTCGGCGCGGGAGAGTTTCGGCCGCCTGACGGGGTGTTTGAGCGTACGGATGCGAATCCGGTGACGCTGTTTGCGAACTCCGCAAATCCAGCGCTGCAGGGTGAGCTGCCAGCCTACGTACACGGCGCAGTGAGGCCGGATCAACTAAACGAGATCACGGTGGAAGTGGACGCGGCACATGGGGTTTCGGTAGAACTGGAGGTGGGCGAGGTGTCCTATGTGGGCGCGACGCTTGGGTTTGAGCTGGATGGCGTTGGCGGAGAGAGCGAGGTGTTTTCGATTTCACGCCTGGAACGTGAGCGGGCCAGGCCGGTGATGCGGCATCAGGGGACCTATTCGACTTGGGTGCCAGCTGGGCAGCATACGCTCAGGATCTATAACGGGGGAGCGGACTGGTTTCAGCTGAAGGGGATTCGGCTGGTCCCGGCTTTTTCGGCAGTGCCTGCACATGGGCTTCGTGGTGAGACGGCGATGCTGTTGTCTCCAGAGGGGCAGGCGGCGGCGACAGGGGCGTTGTCCTTGACGATCTCGGATGTGCGCGAGGGGGAATGGCTGCTGGAGGAGTGGGACCAAGCACTGGGGATGGTGATGAATCGTCGCTGGATTGTGAGTGACGGGGAGATTCAGGCGGTGGTGGCGGGTGATGGGCATGGCCTGCGTCTATGGCATGAGTCGGTGGTGCGTTCGGCTTTGTATAAGGCAGCACTGGCTGGGGCACCCGCTCCGTTTGCGGCCGATGATGGGCTGGGTGAGTCGCTAGTGGCTTGGCGGCGGTTTCTCGATGGCCGAGTAATGGCGATGGACCGGGTGGTGGTGAGGGCACCTGCGCGCGGCAAGGCTGGAGAGCTGACTCTGGTCCCGGTGGCTGTGGGGTTCGATCCTGACGGCGAGGCGGGGACGGCGGGGATTGATGAGCTGTTGACTGTTTCTATGCGCGAGCCGCTGCCAGCATACTTGCACCCGGAGGCGTCCGCGGGGATGCGACTGGAGCTGAGCACGAATGCAGCGCTGGAGTTGGTCCTTACGGTGGAGAGTGTGGACGACCGGGGGAGTGGGCTGCGGATCCTGCTGGATGGGAAGCCGATCTCCGAGACAAGCTGGCCAGTTGCGAAGTTCGCAACCGGGGCACGGATGCGGGTGCGGATTCCGGGGGGAGCCCATGTTGTGGAGTTGGCGTGCACTGGCGCGGGGTGGCTGCGGTGGTCAAGTATTCGGCTGGAGCCGGCGGACGAGCAGGTGATGGCGTTACGTTGCGACTCGGTGCTGGCGGCTCGCACGGGCCTGATCTACGTGGAGAATTCGTCGGAGCTGGCGGTGGCTGGGGCGCTACTCAGCCTGCCGGGTTTGGGGTCGGGGACGAGCCGGGAGGTGCGGATCTGGGATCTGGCTACTGCCAAGCCTGGGTCGGCACTGATGAAACTAGGGGACGCCGAAGTGGCGACTTGGGTGTTGCCGAGGGTTACGGGGAACCTGGCGCTGGTGCTCACAGAACCACAGAAGAGGCGGCGGCGCAGTAGGCCTCGGTAGAGGGCTCAGTCGCGGCGGCGGAGGGCAAGGCCGAAGTTTCCGCGATCCCGCCAGCCTGCGTAGGCCTCGATCCACGGCGACTGGAGGCTGAGAAAGGGCAGGACGATGGGCCCGGTGTGAAGGACTGTGGCATTGATGCCATATGGTCCCCAAACGCCATCTGGGTTGATGCCGTAACGGCAGAAGTCCCGGTCTGAGATGCCAATGATGTAGTGGGTGAAGTTATGCAGCGGATTGCGTCGGTTCCAGCTACGGAGGCGCTTGTCCGGGTGAAGGTCTGGCTGCCACCAGTCGGGCAATGGGGAGTCTGTGTTGGCCAGCCACCAGGCTGGATTTGCTTTGCGAACTCCGCAAAGGTAGCTGCCCTTGTACTCAGGAATGGTGGCTTTGCGACAGGCTCGATGCGGTGAGCTGGAGACACAGCCCGCGCAGAGCAATCCTACAAAAAAGTAATACAATATTGTAGGAAACGTATTTGGCGGTTGTGCCTTCAGGCAGGAAACAGCGGGGTTGGTTGTCGTTGGCATGGTTTCTGCTTACATTTCCGTGGTGATGTTGGTTCACAATGGGACTTGTGAACGAAATGGCAACCCTAATAGGGCGAGGAATGAGGATGAGGCATTGGAAACACGGGATGGGGCTCGGGCTGACGCTTGCAGCGTTCGGCAGCTGGGCGCAGGAGTTGGGAGAGGCAGCAGAGGTTGTGGCGCCGCTTCCGATTGACACAGGAACGACAGCTTGGATGCTGGCATCAACAACGTTGGTTCTATTGATGATCCCGGCACTGGCCATGTTCTATGGCGGCCTGGTCCGGACAAAGAACGTGGTGGGCACGATGATGCACAGCTTCGGTTCGATGGCTGTGATCGGTGTGGTCTGGGCAGTGTGTGGCTACGCGATGTGTTTTGGCGTGAGTAATGGCTGGTGTGGCTGGGACAGCTCGCTGATCCTGCTCGGCAGTGCGGACTCCGCACTTTATGAAATAGAAGTGAACGGGGTGGCAATGGCGATCCCGACTCTGGTGTTTGTCATGTTCCAGGGCAAGTTCGCGATGATTACCCCGGCGATTCTGGCTGGTGCGTTTGCGGAGCGCGTGCGTTTCGGTGGGTTTCTGGTGTTGATCACGCTGTGGAGCCTGCTGGTGTACAACCCGCTATGCCATTGGGTCTGGGGCGGCGGCTTCCTAACAGGGAAGGCGATCGACTTTGCCGGTGGCACGGTGATCCACATTTCGGCTGGCGTAGCCGGTCTGGTAATGGCGCTCTATTTGGGCACTCGTCGTGGCTATCCGAAGGTGGCGATGCATCCGAATAACCTGGTGATGACGATGGTGGGCGCTGGTCTGCTTTGGGTAGGCTGGTTCGGTTTTAACGCGGGTAGCTCTGTTGCCAGCGGCCTGCAGACTGCACAGGCTCTGGCTGTGACGCAGATCGCTGCCGCTGCCGGTGCGTTGGCCTGGATGTTGGTTGAATGGTTGCATCATCGTAAAGCAACGGGTCTGGGTCTAGTGTCTGGTATCCTTGCTGGCCTGGTGGTGATCACACCTGCTGCCGGTGATGTGCAGGCGCTTGGCGCGATCGTGCTGGCTGTGCTGGCTTCGGTAGGGTGCTACATGGCGATCCAGCTGAAGAATAAGCTTGGCTACGATGACACGCTGGATGTATTTGGGATTCATGGCGTGGCCGGAATCATCGGCGCGATTGGCCTGACATTCTTCATGCGCAATGCGCCGGATAGCTTCAGCCAGCAGCTGTGGTATCAAACTGAAGGTGTGTTGGTTTCGGCGATCTACGCTGGCGTTGTGAGCCTGATCTTGGTAATCCTGGTGGATAAGACAATCGGTCTGCGCATGAGCAAGGACGACGAGAATGCGGGTATGGACAGCAGCCTTCACGGTGAGCATGGTTACGGCCTGCTAAACCTTAATTGAGCAAGCGGAGAAAAGAACGATGAAGCTTGTCACAGCAATCATTCAGCCGGATAATCTGGACGCGGTTCGCGAAGAACTGATTGGAGCCGGAATTAGCCGCATTACCGCCAGCCGTTGTACCGGGCGCGGAAATGCAGAAGCCGTGGACCTTTATCGTGGCCAACAGGTCGCACCTGGGTTGATTCCCAAGGTGCGCCTGGAAATCGCGGTGAACCAAGAATTCGTGCAGATAGCAATCGATGCGATCGTCAAGGGCGCTCGCACGGGTGCTGTCGGCGATGGTAAGATTTTCGTCACCACGCTGGACGAAGTGGTTCGAATCCGAACTGGTGAGACAGGGTCGGACGCTATCTAGGAATTGAGCGTCTGCCCTCTCTGAGCCAAGGCACTGAGTGCGCGATCGCATCGCGAGGCGCGCTCAGTGCTTTTTTGCGTTCAGGCGGTGCGGTGTTGGAGCCGAAGCCCGAGGTAGGATTCCATCTCCCGGCCGTAGTCGGTGTCGAGACTGGCAACGAGGAGCTGGCGATGAATGAGCCGCACGCCGCTGTCGCCGGTGTCAGCCTCGCCCGCGCTGGCGAAGCGATCCTGTGGGTTGACGGCCAACAGCCGCCGCAGAATTTCCATGAGCAACGTATTTTCGCGCAGTTCGGGCGCGAGGTAGCTACCGATTTTTTCGGGCAGCTGGAGCTTGAAGGCGAGGATGTCTTCTTCGGAAGTGGCGGTGTCGATCAGGTGGCCGCCATGGAGAAGCTCAAGCGCGACAATCCCAGCGCTGTAGAGGTCTGATTGGGGGGTAAGTCGCTGGCGCTGGTGCACCTCTGGCGCCATATAGAGATAGCTGCCAAGGAGGATATTCTCGGGGTTCTCGGCGGGGATGGCACGGCCAAAGTCAATGAGTTTGACGGTACCAAAGCGGTCGACCATGATGTTGGACGGCTTGATGTCACAGTGGATATAACCGACTTGATGGAGAACGTCGATACCGCGGAGCACTTTCCGCAGGATGTAGAGTGCGATTCCTGCCTGGAGGGACCGGTGCCGGTTGAAGATAACGCGGTTGAAGTGTTCCCATTGCTTAGGTGCCAAGGGGTCCTTTAAAGCGGCATGTGCCTTCCGGTCAAGTACTTGATCCAGGCTGAGACCCTCGATGTTCTCCATGAGCATCATCCCGACGCCATCATTCTCGTACATCCAGTTACAGCTCACGAGGTTGGGGTGCGAGAGGCGCTGAAGGACCCCGACCTGGATGGCGATGCGCTGGATGTCTACTTCGTAATCTTCGAAGGCGCTATAGACGGAGGGATCGAAGATCTTGAGTGCATGATGGGTGACACAGGCGCGATGGGAGCGCCGTTCGAGGCCCATGACTACGCCTTGGGAGCCCCGTCCGAGTAATTTAGTGACGTTGTAGTCTAGCTCAATGGACAGATCTTTGGCGAGTTGTAGGTCACGAAACGCATCGTAGGCAAAAATTAGAGACTGGTCATCGCTCGTGCGCCGCAAGGGATTGGGGCGGCTGAGTTGGTCCTCTGAGAGAACGAGTGTGGGGGCCAAGTCTTCTTCTGGGGGGGGCATAGTGGTTCCGCAACAGTTTCAGGGAAATTAGGGGGTGTCAGAGCGTCGGATCGCTCTCAGGAGAATGCCGGATGCGCAATCTTTCGCAGCCGGTAAGAACCCAGCTGAGCATGGTTGGATAGGCAGTGTACTTGTTGCCGTAGAGCAAGGTAGCCAGAATGGACATCGGCCAGCAGATGGCGCTGATGACGAGCACGATCTTTTCGTCGGGCCAGCTAGGATCCAGATGCGCTGTGGTGTAGACAGCAATGGCCAGAAAGCCGATTGGCAAGGCAATGGCGAGATGCGCGAGCAGCCCGCAGATTAGGAGGGTAATTCCGCTTAAGATGCGCATGGCTCTAGCCTGTTAGGGCTGGATAAAGTGAAAGGTGCCCCAGCGGCGCGGGGTGAGGGTGACTTCGCTGGTCACGTCTGAGATTAGCTTGGTGTTGGGATTACTCCAGAAGGCGCGCTCGATAGTCTGCCGTCCTGTTTGATCACCGAGGTCAATGCCAAAGTCGGCCCTAATTCGCGGGATGCGGGTGGGCTGCAGGCCAAGAGCCTGGAGGGGGATCGCGGCTTCGAGCTGGTAGGTGTCGCCCTCTCGACCGGCAATCACGGCACCGGGGAGGATCTCCACGTGATCGACAGTTGCGTCGCTCCAGAAGGTGGGGTAGTGGATTTTTGCCAGTGGCATGATGCTGTCGCGCCGATAGTCGAATAGAACGGCCTGGAGTGTGCCGTCGACTTTGCAGATGACAAGGCGGCGATCTCCCTTCACGGGGGCCGTGCGATTGGGATCGGCGGTGGGCTCCGTAGAGAAGTGGAGTTCGAGACCATTGCCGCGGCGAAAGCACTCGAGGAAGTCTCCGGCGGTGGCGGCGTTTTCGAATCCGGGAAAGCCGAATTGCCGCTGATAGCCAATATAGAGGAAGCGATCATCGTAGGCGAAGCGCATGCCGAGGGCCTGCTCCTCAGGCCACTCTGCGAGGTCGCCATCGACATGGATGGTGCGCTGCTGAATTTGGAGGTAGGCAGTGGGCTGGACGTATGGCTGTCGCAACTCTGCCTGCTGCTTGACTACGGCGGCCTGTTCCTCGAACACGGCGATGGGCGTGTCACTGAGACGCTGGATACTGCCCAAGTTTGCGATCTCCACGACGGAGCAGGTTCCGCCAGCGCCGCTGACGACCATCATGTAACGCTCACGGCCGTCAGGGCCCACGACGCGCTGAAAGGTGCCACCAAAGTGTTCCTGCCCAAGTGATACGCTGTGAAGGTCTGCCGATGTGGGTAGGGAATTAAAGGTCCAGCTGCGGCCACGGCGAACATCACGAAAGACTTGGCCGATGTAGATTCCGTCCCCGCTGATGAGGTGGGCGCTACCAAAGTTGGTGCCGAGGCAGGCAATGTCCCCCATTCTGGTGCCCACTTGGGTGATGCCCATGAAGCGCGTGCCGCCAATGATCATGCCGCGCTCGGCCCCACTGGCTGAGGTAAAGAGGCTGTCGAATAGGCTGGGCCAGCGATTTGGGTAGCGCCAGCGGGTGCGCCCGCCGCGGGTGACGCCGTAAAGATAGGGGCCGCAGAGTATGGGTTGGCCGAGGCTGTCCATGGCGACCGACTGAATCTGCTGGGTAGGGGGTAGGACGATGTCATCGACGTACTGGTAGGCTTGCGGTAACTCGTAGAGGGGATTTCCGTCTGGAGTCGCTCCCTGGACGCGGAACAAGGCAAAGCCAAGGCGGCCGGTGAGGGCCGAGAAGGCGACCTCGAAGGTCTTGCTGACGCGTGTGCCCCAGACGGAGTCGGGCTTGGGCAAGGTGCCAGTGGTGAGTTCACGAGCCTGGACGCGGCCGTCCCGGTCTCGATCGGTCCAGGCAAAAATGGTGCTGTCTACCGGGAGAGAGAGGCGTTCTCGTAGCCAGTCTGGAATTACGCCTACGGCGGCGACGGGCCGCAGGTGGTCATCGACATTGCGCCAGATGGTGTTCACATTTCCCATCCCGTAGCCACCCCACTGACTGAAGAAAAGGCTGCGATTGTTGTAGAACGGGTGAGATGGTGCGTCGCCGTTGGAGTTCAGTCGCCGAGAGCCAGCGAATGAATCGTAATCAAGCCCGTTTCTGCGCCAGAGGATTCGGGTGAGCGAAACTTTCCCGTTGCTGTCGCGGTGGAATTCTTTGCCTAGGTAGAAGAAGCGGTTTGGGTTCTGGGGATCGATGGTACCGCCACCGCTGTAGAGGGCTGGGCCAATCACTTGGCGGACACAGGTGCCATTTCGGTCCCAGACGCTAACGCGTCGTAGTTCGTCGTTGGCCTCACAGACCCATAGGTTTCCGTCGGCTGCGACTGCGAGACCTGCTGGGCTTTCGAGGTTATTTCGGTCGAACTCGCCGATGCGGTGGGGGCCAATCAGGCCTATGCTGCGCAACATCCTGCCATCGCGGGAGTACATCTTGACCTGATGTTGCGGCGCCATCTCGCCGACGAAGAAATTACCGGTGCCGTCGACAGCCAGGCCGAGGGGGTTGACCAATCCAGAAACGACGACCTCTACGCCGCCCGTGCCGCGGTGGATCTGGACGATGCGATCGTCGCTGACGACGAGTAGGTGACGATCATCCAGAACCCGGATGCGACCAGGCTTCGGGAGCGAGAAGGTATTCAGGATGGTGGCAACCGCGGACATGTCTCGCCCTAGGTTTGCGAGTGGAAGTGGGTTTTTCCTGTTGCGGGTGAGGCTGCTGTCAAGCGTGCAGACTAAGATCTGATTCTGCATGCGGTCGGCGAGGTAGAGGCGGTTATCGGTGACTGCGATGCCGCTGATCTGGGGCTTTCTGTTGGGCTCTCGGCCCATCACGCGCACGCGGCGGACTTGGCGGGTGATGGTATTGAACTGAATGAGGACGAGGTTATCTGCCGCCAGGCCGTGATCGACAAAATAAAGGTGGTCGCCAGCGGCGGTCATCACGCGTGGGCAGGCCAACTGGATGCGCGGCGTGCCCCACAACTTCTCCATGTTGAGGTCACATTGGATCAGTGCATCGCCTTTCTTGGCATAGGCACCAAGCCACATGCCGTTGCTAGTGGCGGCGATGGTGCTGGCTGGCTTTAAGTCGCCGACCCAACCGCCGCGACGGTCCTCAGTCAACCACGGCATGCCGTGGTCCTTGATCGGGAGGAAGGAGCCGCTATAACGCAGGTCTAGCTGCGGTCGCCAGATGCCGCGGATGAGATATCTCCCGGAATCGGCGGTCAGGGTTTTATTGTCTGCCTCGGGAAGGAGGTTGTTATGCAGCCTGGGGGTGTCGCGCCAGAGGTCGTCCACTGTTGAGAGGTCCCACTGCACTGCGCTTTCACCGGCAGCCGCGGGAATATCGGCCATGTTCTGGACGACACGGTTCGCATTATTCTGAATCTGCAGGCCGACGAAACCAGGCTTGGCTACGCGAATGGGCACGTTGACGGCGACGTCCTCAGCGGCATGTCGGTTGCCGATCATCGAGCGCTCGGCAATATATGGTTGGCGAATGGCCTGCGTACCGCCAAGGGCGAAGACGCGGGTGGGCGTAAAGGCGAGGCCAATGAGGCGACCTTTGCGCTGATCCAAGGATAGATTGGGGACCCAACTGCGGCCGCTGTCTTTGGATTGCCATGCCTGAATGCTGCTGAGGATCCAGACGCGTTCCGAGGAAACGGCATAGGGGAGACCGGAGACGTTGATTTGAGCCCAAGTGCGGCCGCCGTCGCGGGTTTCCAAGGTATTGCCGCTCAGGAGGGCCCAGCCGATCTGGCTGGTTGCGAATGAGATCTGATGAATCGCGGCATCCAGCGCCATCTCACCGATTGGTAACGGGACCCATTGCCAGTCGGCACCATCGTTGTCCGAGCGCCACAGGCCGTTGCGCGATGCGACCCAGGCCGTTTTGTCATCTGGCAGCGAGATCATGCTCTGATGGTTGTCCTTGCGCAGAACGAGTGGGCGAGGCATGCGGACGGGGGCCCACGAGATACCGCGGTCGTTGGTGCGAAGCAGCCCCTGGCTGCTGGAGATCAGGTAGCCGCGCGTCCTGTCCGCATGGAAGACCACGGAGGAAAAGGTGCCCTTGCGCAGCGCAAGCTTGGTCCAGGAGCGACCGCTGTCCTCGGTTCTGACGACCATGCCAATTTTGTTTCGGCCGTAAGCGGAGGCGGTGATCACGGCGGTGGAGTCGCTTAGAGCTTGGACGGCTGTGAGCCAGACGTTATCCAGGTCGGGAAGTGTTTGCGGATACCAGGTTTTGGCTCCGTCCATGGTATGAAGTACGGTCTGCGGGCCAATTACCCAACCGGATACATCATCGACGAATGAGCCCGAGGTAAGGATATCACGGGCTGGGACTGGGTGCTCTGTCCAGCTGGATTTGGCAGCAGAGAGCCACACGGCGGTGGCAAGCAGTAAAGACACAAGCCGGATCATTCTTTACCCTTGTCTGGCGTTCTTCTTGCCCAGCGTTGTATCTTCCACGCCAAATCGTTCCAGGTTTCCTGTCTAGCAATCCGCCAAATGACTGCGAGAAAGACGCCAAGTAGGCCAAAGCCAGCGAGCCCCCAGAGAAGGGTCACGGTCCAGAGGGCGGGGCTTACGGATTTTGTCGCGAGATAGACTCCGCTTCCGGTGGCAGCGGAGGCAAGCCCGAAGGCACAGATTAGAGTGGGCAAGCCATAGGCGAAAACCAAGCCGATCAGCGGTTTGCGTGGCGGCCGGCCGCATTGGCGAACGGCGATCTTGGCGATCTCAACTTTGGCGCGGACGAGCGCAGCTTCCTGGGCGGCGGCCCGAACGGTCGCTGCGCTGGCGTACAGTTCAGCGCGGACGCGACGTACAGACTGCGCCCTCAGCAGGGAGCGGAGCGCAAGGACGGCCCACTTCCTGCCGTTCTTACGGATCAGCCGTCTTGCTACCTGCGCCAGGAGCTTTTTCGGCAGTTTCTTCATGTGCTCCGCTGGCAGTAGCCTTACTTGCGCCCGAGGATGTACCCGAGCATGAGCGATGCCACCGCGGCACCGCCGATGTAAGGCCAGGGATTGTTGTGGACGTTCTCGTCGACCTGGCTGGCCACTTCACGGACGCGGTCTTCGCCGACTTCGCGGAAGCGCTGTGCTTGCTCGGCGGTGCGATGACTCATGCGATTGAAGGATTCCTTGACATTCGATTCGCTATCCGACATGGCGTCTTTCAGGTGCGTGTAGCGCTCCGAAATCAGTGTTTTTAGGGCGTCGCGTTTCTCGCATGCCGCTTCCTCAAGCAGCTTCAATGCTTCCTGGATTTTCTCGTTGCTATGGTCGTGTGCATCTGGCATGGCTGAGTTCCTCTGGTTTACGGGGGGATCTTGTTGTCTTTAGTAGGGTACTTCTAAATACGCAGGACACAACTTAGAGTGCGTGTTTTCTGCGTGCCGGAGGGGGATGCCAAGCCCGCCGATTCGTCCCGAGGCCGAACAATCGTCAACATCCGGGGCGCAGGAGCGAAAATATCCAACAGCCAACACGGACCGCCCAAGGGGCAGAGCCTGACCAGCTGGATCGGGAGCGAAGCGCCAATATCCAATCGCCGAATAAAGACTTTTAGGGGCCAAACAGGAGGCCGCGAAGCGCGGCTGGGACAGCGGAAAGGTCCGGTGCTATCCAATCCGCCTCGTGCATGTCTCCAGCAGGGAAACTTGTCGTCAGGCCTAGGCATTGCGCGCCAGCTGCTTTCGCTGCAGTGACCCCGCTGATGGCATCCTCTACCACGAGGGACCGCTGGGGATCGACTTGGATGCGCTCCGCTGCCAGCAGAAATATGTCGGGCGCAGGCTTCTTGTGCTCGACATCCATGCCATTGACGACGGCCTCAAAGGAGTCGAACGGCAGGCCGATCTCGCGGAGATTGGCGGCCACTTTGACCAAATCCGCAGAGGAGGCGACAGCTGTCTTGAAGCCGTGTGCCTTGAGCTCGCCAATAAAGTCGTGAACCCCCGGCAGTGCGTCCAGCTGGCCAACGATCAAGTCCAGATAGATGGCGTATGTTCGCGCTTTATCCCGCTCCAGCGAAAAAGGAGCCGCGTACTTCTCTGCGACGCCTCCGAGATAGCGATTTTCCCCCATGCCGACGAATGGTAGGAAGTCACTCTCCTGTGCCTGGACGCCGAGCTCTGCGAACATCGCAATGGCTGCCTGGCAGATGAATGCTTCTGAGTCTACCAAAACGCCATCCATGTCGAAAATGACGGCGTCAAACCGTGATGTGCTAGCCGCGGACATCGACGACCTTGCCTCCGAACAGGTCACAGAGCGATTGGACGAATTCGCTTCCTTCGGCAGCCTCCCATGCTTCTGAGGATGCGGTCTTCTTGCGCTTCAGCGGGATGTCTACCTGCCAGTTGATGGTCAAGGGAGGCGTGTGCGCGCTACCAACTTCCGCGGCCTTTTGGCGAATGGCCTGGCTTGGCTCGGCGGTTGCGGACAACAAAAGGGTGTCTTGTTCGAGGCCGATGGCGGTACCAGCGTCGCGCAGGGCTGCGACTGACTCCCCATGGACGGAGAGCAGGTGTGCCCAAAGCTCATGTGCTGTGCGTACAGCTTGCAGGCTGACGGGGGTCTCGGTGTGTGTCGGCGGAGCCGGCGCTGGCTGCTCAGGCGGCGTTGAGGGCTCTGGCACAGCGACTGGCGCTGTTTCAGGTGTCAGCGGAGCTGCAGTGATGATCTCTGGCTGCTGAGGCGGCTCCGCAGCGATTGGCTCTGGTGTCTGATCGACCGCTGGAAATCGCGGGGGCACCGGTGCTGGAGGCGCGGCTGCCATCGGCTGCGCGACGACGGCAGTGGCGGTCGGCGGGGGGGGAGGTTGGACCAGTGGCGCGTGAATCTGGGCAATCTGGGAAACTTGTATGGCTGGTTCATTTCCCCGAGGAAGATCATTCAAGCGTCCGTTTGCTTCCAGCTCGCGCAGCTTGGCGAGCAGGTCATCGACACGCACGGCATGGGCGTCGCGCATGACGCGGAGGAATGTGGCTTCGATATAGAGGCGCTTGTTCAAGGTCATGCGCACGCCGCCATCATCATCCATCAGCCCATCAATCAACCGTTGCACGATCGAGGCGCTGCTTTGCGCCAGCGCGACCAGCTGCACGCGCTCTGTCTCCGATACATCTACGATCCGGGTGGGCTCCTTGCTGAGCTGAAAGACCATGATGTTGCGAAGGTAGCCGAGGACGTCGGTATACATGCGCTCGAGGTCACGGCCTTTGTCTGCGAGCGCGTGCACGGCATCCAGAAGTTCCACCGCATCATTACTTATCATCGCCCGGGTCAAATGGTTCAGCTCGCTTGAGGAGGATAGGCCGAAGACCTCGACCACGTCGTTCTGATGGATGCGCTGCTCTTCATTGGTGCCGCCGCAGAATGAGATCATCTGGTCGAAAATAGATTGGGCGTCGCGCATACCGCCTTCTGCGGCGCGAGCGATCAAGGTCAGCGCTTCTTCGTCCACTAAGACTTTTTCTTCCTCGGCAATCTGGTGCAGCCGCCCGACAATGGTCGGGACTTCGATGGGCTTGAGATCGAAGCGTTGACAGCGAGAGACGATCGTGGCCAGGACCTTGTGGGCCTCGGTGGTGGCAAACAGAAACTTTACATGTGGGGGCGGCTCTTCCAGTGTCTTGAGCAACGCATTCCATGCCTGCGCGGTGAGCATGTGGACTTCGTCGATGATGTAGATTTTGTACTTGCGGCCGTTTGTGGGGGTGTATTGGACGCCCTCTCGGATCTCGCGAATATCGTCGACTTTATTGTGCGAGGCACCGTCGATCTCGAGCACGTCGAGGCAGGAGCCGGCGGCGATTTCTTGGCATGTGTGGCAGGTGCAGCATGGCTCGAGGCCGCCTTCGCCGTCGCGGATCGGAGTGGGACAGTTCAGCGCCTTGGCAAAAATGCGGGCTGATGTGGTCTTGCCGATTCCCCGCGGGCCAACGAACAAATAGCCGTGCCCGACGCGATCCTGCTCGATGGCATTTTGCAGCGTGCGCGTGATATGGGATTGGCCCAGCACATCAGCGAAACGCTGTGGCCGCCATTTTCGAGCAAGTACCTGATATCCCATGAATCACCGCATCGAAAAGCAAGAAAAGATCGACGTCGTGCCAACAGGTAATTCAGGCGCATAGACTGTCCGTTAGAGCTGCTCGGTTCCCCGCCTGACTCGGTTCACATTAAGCCTATCGCATGACGCCCGCCAACAACGACGCCGATCAAAAATCAAGCGGTACAATGCCTGCAAACCGGCAACCGGCAACTGCATTACTGGGATTCTCGCAAGCGCCAGTCGATGGGGGAGTAGCCGTGCACCTGCAGGTAGCTGTTTGCGATGGAGAAGTGACGGCAGCCGAAGAAGCCGCGGTAGGCAGACAGAGGTGACGGATGAGGCCCTTGCAAGATTAAATGGCGGTCTTCGTTGATCAGCGTGGCGTTTTTCTGCGCGCTAGCTCCCCAGAGGATGAACACCAAGTGTTGGCGCTTTTCATTCAGTAGCTCAATGGCGCGGGTGGTGAATGTCTCCCAGCCGCGATTTCGGTGCGAGTTCGCCTGATGTGCCCGGACCGTGAGTTTGGAATTCAGGAGAAAGACGCCTTGCTGCGCCCAACTGGTAAGGCAGCCGTGATCGGGAGAAGGAACGCCAAGGTCGGTCTCCAGCTCTTTGAAGATGTTGACGAGCGAAGGCGGTAGCTTTACGCCGGGCTGCACGGAGAAGCACAGGCCGTGGGCCTCTCCCGGATTGTGGTAGGGATCCTGGCCGAGAATCACCACGCGCACGCGATCAAACGGCGTGTGATTGAAGGCGTTGAAGATGTCCGGACCCCGCGGATAGATGGCATGGCTTTTCTTTTCCTCCTTCAGGAAGGCACGCAGCTGCTGCATGTAATCCGCGTCGAACTGATCGCCGATGACTTCCAGCCAGGAGGGATCAATTTGGGGCGCTGGTGAACTGGCCATCAGCTGCCCAGTTCTAATGATCGCTCTGTGGCGCGCTTGATCACGTGGGCCATCAAGCCACGGAGGTCGCCTTCTGCCAAGACCTCGAGGCCTGCCGCGGTGGTGCCGTTGGGCGAGGTTACGGCTTTGCGCAGCTCGTCCGGAGTGCCGAGCCCACGGCTGACCATTTCCGCAGCTCCGGCCAACGTCTGGACAGTCAGGGTTTTTGCGGACTCCGCATCAAGCCCCATAGCGACGCCACCGTCAATCATGGCCTGAATAAATTCAAAGACGTAGGCTGGGCCGCTTCCGGAGAGGCCGGTTACCGCGTCCAGGTGCACCTCATCCATGCAAGCCACGACGCCAATCGCGCCCAGAATCTGTTCCACGGCTTCTCGGTCTGCCTGCTTCACGCCATCGGCGCAGGCGTAGGCGCTGGCTCCCAGGCCGACAAGTGCGGGTGTGTTCGGCATCACGCGGACCACGCGGTTGGTCTGGCACCATTCGATCAGCGAGCGTAGCGTCAGCCCCGCAGCGATCGAAACCACCAGCGCGTGATGAAAATGGCCATTCAAGGGGGCGAGGACCATCTGCGCCACCTGTGGTTTTACAGCTAGAATAATCACATCTGCCTCTGCGATTGCAGCGTGGTTTTCCTCCATCGTCTGACACCCGGTGGCGTCACTGAAGGCTTGGCGTGCACGTGGCAGCACGTCGGTGCCGATGATGTCAGCTGGTGCGCAAACCCCGCGCTCTACAATTCCACCGGCCATAGCTGTCGCCATTTTGCCAGCACCAATGAACGTGATCTTCATTCAGTCCTGTCCGTACAGTTCGAGTTCATAGAGTGAGAACCCATACTCTGTCGCGCGTTCTTTGAGATGCAGTCGGATATAACGCGCCTCAGTGGGGGGGAAGTCAGCCTGGTCTAGGCGCGGGCCACGGGTAGCGTCCGTCCAGGTGCTTACCACGTCCCAGCGCAGGCCATCCAGCGAGACCTTCAAATCATAGTTTTTGGGCGAGGCCACCTCCCAACTGAGGCTGGCTCCCTCGACTGTTACGGCTCGCTTCATGTCGATTGTCACGGATTGATTGTCTGCGTACTCACTGGACCAGCGGGTGGCTGGATTGCCGTCGATGATCGCAACCTCGGGGCCCTCCCCGGCCCAGGCAACCTGTTTGGAGGTGGCATTGATGTCCGCGCCGAGCGCGATCAGGTCGAGCACACGGGCGTCGCGCTCGGGCGCAGGTGCCCCGGTCTCGGCTACGGGAGCCGGTTCTGGCGGCGCGGCCGCCTCCTCGACAGTGACAATGTCGGCGATGGGCAGCTCAGCAACCGCTGCCACCTTCATGAGCTCAGCGACCTGAGGGGGCGGAACTGGCTTTGCTGGCTTCACAGGTTTAGCTGGTTCTGGGGCGGTTACTGCCGCAGGCCGCGGGAGAAATATGGCCAATGCCTTGCACTCCAGATTTTGGAGATCATCTAGGACAATTAGGGGATGCCCGGAATCCGAGGCGGTGACCTTACCCTGAACTCGGACGGTCTGAGCTGCCAGCACCACGTGTAAGGGGCGCGGCAGTGGCAGTGCCGATGTATCCGCCACGATTTGCACCACCAGGCCAGCGGGGTCTGCAGAGAACCGCAAAAACGTGCCTTCTCGCGTGGTGAACGCTGTGGTGACGAGGGATTCAACCGTGACTTGTTTTCCCATCCGTGCTTTGGCCTTTTGCCAGGTTAGCACCTTGCCTATTGCAGAGGGCCTTTGTTCCTGTGCTCCTAGGGAGCCAGCAAGCCAAAGCAGCGTAATCAGCCTAGTTACAGCGCGGATCATCGGGGAAGTTGGAAAATACAGCATGTGCAGGTCCCATGGCACGGAGCGCAGTGCTCCATTGTTTATCTGTGTCAGATTCAAAAATCAGGTCGGAGGTCGCGGGCAACAGGAACCAGGATTCATCTTCCATCTCGCTCGCGAGCTGCTCCTCGCCCCATCCGGTGTAACCCACCATGAAGCGGATATCATTCGGATTTACGTGGCCGAGCTTCACTTCGCGCAGCATATCGGTCATGGAGCCGCCCCAGAAAATACCGTCGGCGACCTCTTTGCCCTCCACTGCTGCGTCAGGCGCTCGGTGGAGGAAATGTAGAGTGTGCGGTTGTACTGGCCCGCCCTGAAAGACCGAAACGTCCCAGTCATCCAGCCCATCGATTGCGTCGCTGAGCATTACTGGTAGGCGATTGTTTAGGACCAGGCCAAAGCTCCCGCCAGCGTCATGCTCACAGAGGAGGATCAGGCTCTTGGCAAAAAAGCTTCCGGCTAGGGCCGGCGTGGCTACCAGCAGTGTGCCGGTTTCGAGTTTCTGCGCGGTTGGTGGCAGTGAGAACTCCCAGCGTTTCATATCCCGCCTCCGAGCGCCGTCAATAGGAGCAGTGCGGTCAGGGAAACTGCCATCCGCGAGTCGGTATCGACTCGCGCTCGCTGCTGCGAGGAAAAGGCCCGGCGTATGTCTGCCGTGCCAGAATTTTCACTTGCGACTTCCTGGCCATCGCAGACTGCCGCACCAAACGGATCTGGCTCCAAGATCGTCAAATCCTTCGGAGAGGTGTCATTATCTGTGCCCATGGGCAGTAGTGTACGCTTGCGATCAAGGCTCGACCAATCGTTTTGTCCCCATCTTCCGCGAGGGCAGGTATTGTGCGCCCATCTACTGCCATCGGATCTGGAGAGCCGTCGAAGATGGGACGCAACGCCATCCTTGCGCTTCTCAGCGCAAACCTCATCTGCTTATGTCTACACGTGTTCGACAAGCACCGGGCGCGAACTGGTGGGCGGCGAGTCTCGGAAGGTCGCCTTTTGCGTTGGAGTGTGGTCGGCCCCGTCGGTGCGCTGCTCGGCGTCTGGCTGCTTCGCCATAAAACGCGCAAGACTCGCTATCTGGTGCGTTTGGCGGGCGCACTCGTGCTCAGCGCCGCTATGCACATCTGGCTCTTGCTGAATCGCTGACGGCAAAGCGCCAGACTCTCGACGACTAGGTCGCCGTGCTCAAGGCGATTGCTAGTCAGCCTCCTACCGCGGACACCCCGCTGATTCGACGACGGCTTGCTGGCAAGACCAGCTATCCGGTTGCGGAGTCCGCAACGCCAGGAGGCCCGAACGGCTGCTGGAGGCCCTTCGTTTGTGCTTCGGTCCTACCGACGATCTCGCCTGCATGCGGGCATTCGCCGACGAATGCCCTCACTCACGGCCAGTCTTGCGGACAGAAATTCCAGATTTTTGAGCGTGAGGGTGACCTTTCTGGGACAATGAATTTATAGCAAGATTCCGATGGGTGTGCTATAATACCGATTTTTCCGAGAGCCTATCCCAGAATCTGTTCATTCGAAAAGAGCCGCCAGATGAAGATCTATCTGTTTCGTCATGCGAAAAGCGCACGCGACGATTTCCCCGAAGACAGCCATGATTGGCCCATTGCAGATGAGGGTAGAAACAGGCATCGTGCGGTGACTCGCGGCATGAAGACCATTGGTTTCGTATATACCCATGCCTGGGTCTCCCCCCTGAAGCGCGCCCGCCAGACCTATGAAGTAATTGCCCGCGAACTGCAGTCCGATATTCCCGGCGAGAAGCAGGAAGCCCTGTCGCCAATGGCTGATCTTGACGGGCTGCTAGAGCTGCTAGACGGTCTCTATGCGGAGTGTCCGGACGCTGGCCTGATTATTGTCGGGCATAATCCGCAGGTTTCTGCGCTGCTGGGCCTGCTCGGTGGAGCAGGCACACCGCACATGCGCACCAGCGATATGGCCTACATCACTTGGGATGACTACGGTCCCAAGGTAGGCAGCTTTCACAAGCGCGAGTCGTTAATAGCGCTGGGGCGGAATGACTGAGCTATGCGGCCGGGTTGTTGAATATTTCGATGGAGACAAACTTCGCCCCGTACTGATCACCCAGCAGATTGGGCCTAAACTTCAGGCCACGGATGCGAAGGGCCGTCGTCAGAAGATTCAGCCCAAGCATGTAGCTGTCGTGCACGGTCCCTGTGCGCAGTCCGAGCTGGGCGGGACCATCCGGAACCTGATGACCGCTGTCGCCGATATGGTGGCCGAGATCGATATGGATCTGGTCTGGGAAACTGCTGTAGACAGTGAAACCAAGGAATGGGACAGCGAGAGCCTGGCCCGAGAATTCTTTGGCGAGGCGTCCGCCATACAAAACTCGGCCATGCTTCGCGTCCTGCTGAAGCAGAGCGCTTATTTCCGCCAGCGTGGGCTGACGTTCACTGCCCAAACCCGCCAGACTGTGGAACAGAAACGTGTGGCAGAACGAAAGCGCGCCGAGAAGACAGCCTGGGAGGCCGGCGCGGTGCGCTGGATGAAACTGGCGCTGAATTCTCCGGAAGCTCCGCCATTGCCGAGCAGCATCGAGAGTTTGCCGGGAAAGCTTTCGGCGTTGATTTGGCAGGAAGCGGATGAATTGGAGCCTTTGATTAAGAGGGCTGCCGGGGACCGTACCCTTCGCGAGGCTGCGTTGGACTTACTGGGCATGCTGGGGAAACTGCCGCCCGGTACCGATCGCTACCTGGCTCTGGCTGGGATTCGTGAGACGTTCACCCCGGATATTTTGGCCGCCGTCGAAGCCATCGAGCCGCCGACAGCCGCTGGGCGAAAAGACCTGCGTGAGTGTATGCTGGTATCGATCGATGATGCCGAAACAACGGACATCGACGACGCAATCGGGATTAGCGAAACCGCGAATGGCTGGTCGATCACAATCGCGATTGCTGACATGACAGCCTATATCACACCAGGTTCAATCTTGGATGATCTCGCCATGCGTCGCCACACCAGCATTTACCTGCCGACACGTACTGCCCACATGTTACCGTCAGAGCTGGGCTGCGATCGGGCGAGCCTGCACGCAGACCAAGACCGGCCAGCGATCGTATATCGCATCGAGTTGACGAAGGACGGCAGCGTGGAGGAGTACGAGATCATGTCCGCGATTGTGCGCGTGAATCATCGACTGACCTATGACGACGTCGCCTCGTATCTTGCGGAGTCCGCAGAGTCTACGGAGCCGCTGGTGCAGCTGAGCCACTGCTTTAATCGCGCGGCTCTCGCGCTGCGGGATCAGCGCCTGAACGATGGCGCGCTCATCGTCCTCCGCCCGGAATTGAAGTTTACTGTCGTGAGTGAAGAGGACGTTAGCGTGCGAGTCATTGGCGCTGATTCGCCCGCGCGGGACCTCGTCGGGGAGTTTATGATCTTAGCAAACCGCGTCTCGGCTCAGTTCGGGATCGACACCAAGACGCCGCTTGTGTACCGCATTCAGGACCGAGCGCAGGGCGTGCCGCAAGGCCGGGTCTTGCAGTATGACCCGGCCAATCTACAATCGACTCTGCGCGGGATGAACCGGACTTGTCTGTCCGTCAGTCCGAGAGAGCATGCGAGCCTGGGCCTGCCTGCATACACGCAGGCCACTTCGCCGATTCGGCGCTATTCTGACATGCTGGTGCAGCGGCAGCTCGCGTCACGGTGCCAGGGTTTTTCGCCCACGCACAGCAGCGAGGAGTTGATGTCTTTTATCGGCGGCGCGGAACAGGTCGAGCCTGATCTTCGGGCGCTCGAGGGGCAGTCCAAGCGCTACTGGCAGATTCAGTTTTTAGTCGCGAATTTCAGTGACGAGATCCTGCGTGTGCGAGTATTGTACGACGTCAGGGGCGGTTACATGGTAGAGCTGTGTGATTACCCGATTCGCGGCCTGTTGGTCAGCGGTGAAAGCTTCAGGCCCGACGCGATTGTGGCCGTACGCATTCATCGCGCCAAGGCTCGTCGGCAAGAACTTCGCTTTAAGATCTAACCAAACTCAGCTGCTCCGATGTCGAATATAAGTACGAGTGGTTTGCACAGCCACCGATTCGAAATACTCATGGATGCCGGCTGCGGTGCTCAAAAAGCGGGTGACATCCTGATTCGCGCACTGGCCTGGCACGGTTGCCGTGTGTACAGCGAGCCAGTGATTCCCGCCGAGATCAGCCCGCCCGTGCGCACGCCCCCGGCTCTTTCCGGTGCCGTGATTCGTATAGCCAGCGCACCGATCCAATCCATTGGCAATGCCACAGAGGTGATTCTCGCCCAGCATGAGATGAATCTGGAGACCCGGATGCTCGATGGCGAGTATGCGGCGGACGTGATCGTGTTGCTGGATGCGCATGACAGCAAGCGCCACGGCGATGCCTATGACCGCGTCATTCGGCAGGTCGACGCAGCGGGAGGTTCAGTCCAGCTGTTTACGGTGGTCCCCGAGGCTGAGGCGCTGATTCGATCGTTGAAGGGCGCCGGGCGAAATCTCTACTACGTGGGCATCCTTTCCGGCGTTTACGGGATTGACGAGGACCACGTGGTGCAGGCGATTCGCAGAGTCTTTTCTCGCCTGAGCGCCGAAAAACTTGCGCTTAATCTGGAGCTGTTTCATTACGGGCGGAGTCATGCGCCAGCGCTGGGATGCGTGCTGCCGGTTTGCGCTGAGAGGCTCGAATCTCCGATTCTGCTGGATGGCAATCAAGCGATCTCGGCCGGCGCGATTGACGCTGGCTTCCGCTTTCTTTCCGGCTACCCGATTACGCCCGCCAGTTCCATCCTGCATGCGCTTGCGCACGATCTCCCGCGGTGCGGTGGCATGGTCCATCAGGCAGAGGACGAGATTGCGGCTGTTGGGGCTATGCTCGGCGCATACTTTGGCGGTACGCCGTCCTTTACCGTGACCTCGGGGCCGGGCTTTAGTCTCAAGCAGGAGTTTCTCGGCTACGCGCAGATGGCCGAGCTGCCTGGCGTGGTGGTGGATGTGCAACGGGCCGGGCCATCGACCGGGATGCCGACCAAGACCGAACAATCGGACCTGGAGATTGCCGTGCACGGCAGGCATGGCCAGAACGCGGCGATCGTTCTTAGCGTGGCCAATGTCAGCGACTGTTTCTACGCCCCGCATGTGGCGCGTTATCTGGCCGAGACGCTTCGGACGCCGATCACCATCCTGAGTGACTTTCATGTCGCCAACAGCTTTGGCGTGGTGAACGAGATGCGCAGCTGCCAACTGGACGATGTTGCGGACATCGCAACAGACGTTCTGGAGCGCTTCGACCTGCAACCACTCGCCGTCGCACCGCTGATTCATCCGAATCAGGCCGCGCCCGGGCACTCGCCGGATATGCGCCGCATTACTGGTCTCAACACGGACTCCGAGGGATCAATCTCCTACCGTGCGGAGACCGCACAGCAGGCCCACGCGACGCGCGTAGCAAAATTAGATGCGGTGCGCGATGCACTGGCCGTGCCTACCATCCACGGCGATACCGCGGCCGGTGTTCTTTTATGTGGTTGGGGAAGCTCACGCGGGGCGTTGTACGAAGCCGTGGATGAGCTCGCGGCAGCCGGAGTTCGGATCGCTGGTATGCATTTCCATACGGTTTTCCCGCTGCCGCAGGCACTTACTTCTGTGCTGCACGGCTATGATCAAGTATTTACGGTGGAGCAGGCATACGGTGATGCGCGGCATCCAGGGCCGTTCGCCGCGCTGCTGCGCCAAGAAACTGCTTGCGATGTCCGCACTTTGGTCGGCCAAGCCACCGGACGCCCCCTGACCCCGGGCACAATTGTAGACGCGGTAAAGGAGGGGGCACATGGCTGATTCTACTATGGAGGCACCGCGTTGGTGCAAAGGCTGTGGCGACTTTGGCATTCTGTCTGCCCTCAAGAATGACATGGCCGCGTCCGGGATTGCGCCGGAGCAGACCGTCCACGTGTCAGGGATTGGCTGTTCAGGCCGCGTCCCGAACTACATCAACTCCTACGGCGCGCATACGCTGCACGGCCGAGCCATTCCGTTTGCGACCGGGTTGATCCTGACCCGTCCGGAGTTGCAGGTGTATATCGAGTCTGGCGACGGCGACGCGCTTAGCATCGGCGGAAATCACCTGCTGCACGGCATCAACAAGAACGTCAACTGCGTCTTTGTGTTGTTCAACAACGAGCTTTACGCGTTGACCAAGAGCCAGACCTCGCCAACCACACGGCAAGGACACCCAACCAACACGCAGCCCGACGGCACTTGGCTGCCGCCCATTAACCCACTGCGTATCGTGCTGGGCTTCTCGCCCTCGTTTGTGGCCAATACCGCGGACTGGATGAGCGATCATTTGGCGCATACGCTCGCTGCTGCGCGAGAGCATCAAGGCTTTTCGTTCGTGCACGTGTTTCAACGCTGCCCGCACTATGACCCGAACGCCTTCAACCACCGGGACCGAAGCTGGCCGGTATTCCTGACCGACGAGGCCGGGATTCCACCCGACAAGCGTTACAAAGACGCGGCGAACGAGGCCCACGACCCGACGGATTATCATGCTGCGATGCGGCTTGCGGACTCCGCACATACGCACTTTGGCCTAATCTACAAAGACGCGGACAAGCCGCGTTACGATAGCATTTTACAGGCCGCTGCGAGTGGTTCGGCACCCGAGAGTGAACTGCTGGCCCACTACCGGTTGTAGGTGCTGCACCAGCGGGTACGCCCGTTACAGTGGCGCGGGTCTTGCCGAGCGAAGGTTCAGGCCCAACGGGTCAAAGGATAAGACTTCGCTTTCTGTAACGAAAACTTCGCAGAAGAAGATCCTGATTCCGATGAAAGCTGGCGGCGCGCCGGGTCAGCCGCGAACGGCAATGTCGTAGCTGGTGGCTCCTGTCGCTACGCCGCAGGCCGCAGTGATCGGCCTCTCTAGATCGGCAAAGGCCCCTCGACCCATGATGTAGGCGCAGGCGTCATCTCCGCTGGCGCAGTCGAAGCTGTCGTCTGCGTAGTCGCCAGGGACGGTGTGCTCATAGGTGGCCACGTACCAAGCCTGGCCAGCGCCGATGGGCAGACAACGAACGAGAAGCTCGTTCGCCCGGACAATGCCGAGATAGCCGCACTCATCGGCTGTGTCGACAATGGCTGCAATGCGCGGTGTCGAGAGGTGATCGTGCTCAAAATCCATCCCGTGCAGCACGGAGGCCAGGGCATCGCGTGGCGAAGCTCCGTCGGAGAGCTTGCCAGCAATCGGGTCGGTGTGCGAGCCGTTGCTCACCACCAACCGGGTCCCGACCTGCATCAGGCAGCTGTAGGCAATGTACGGATTCTTGTGAATGTCGTTCTCATGGCCTGGCTTGGGCACGATGGCTGCACTGCTCTCGAGCAGATTGGCCTGACGGTTCGGGAAGGACCGGGAGGAGACGCGATACATGCCAGCGACGTTGCCAGCTTGAGTGCGAGCAATCGAAACGATGCGACCTACATACATGACGATTCTCCTACAACGCTGCGAGCGTGGATTTGACCAAGGCTGCGACGACGCGGTTATCCGCATCTTTACCGGAGGCCGCGACGAGGCCCTTGAGTGCCTTCATAACGCCACCCATGTCGCGCTGGCTGGTGGCACCAGTCTCGCTCACGGCTTGGGCCACAAGCGCGGCAAGCTCGTCTTCGCTAAGAGCTGCGGGCAAGTAGGCCTGTAGCACGTCAATTTGCGCCTGCTCTTTCTCGGCCAACTCTGTACGGCCAGCTTCGGAGAACATGGTGATGCTGTCTTGGCGCTGCTTGATCAGACGCTTAATAAAGCCAGTGACATCTGCATCTGAGATCTCCTGATCGGCACCGCTCTTGTTGAACTTGATAATCTCGCCACGTAGCGCGCGGATGGACGCGAGTTTCACTTGATCTTTGTCACGCATGGCTTGTTTGAGATCGGCATTTACCTGGTCTGCAAGACTCATGGGTTTGCTCCGTTTTGTATGGGTGTATGAATGGCGGCCTGCGCGGTGATGGGCCGCTGGCGAGTTCTATCGCTTAGTTTGAGGTGATAGCGCGCTAGCCAAGGATAACAAAGCCAGGCGATGGCCATCATGGCAAGTAGGGAGCAGCCCGCACCAAGCCAGCCAGACTGCCAGGCGAAAAAGGCGGTGAGCAGCGTCGAGCCTCCGCCGAGGACTAGCTTCACTAGCCCCTCATGCTGCGTATCGAACATGAGCTGGGCGCAGCAGGCAGCACACTCAAGTTCGGCACGGAACGCGGAGGCGCGGGGCAAGCGGCTCTGGCATTGCGGGCAATGCCCATTGCGAATGGGCAGGGAACCGCGACTGAACGGTCGGGCGTCGCTCATGATTCCTGCGGGATAAGGTGGACATCGCGTTGTGGAAATGGGATCGTGATTCCGGCTTCAGCTAGGCCATCGAAGACTGCGAGATTCACGGTGTACATGACCTCGAAGTAGCTCGGCGTAGAGACCCAGTAACGATAATGAATGCTTACCGATGAGTCTGCGAACTCGCCGACACCGACCAGCGGCGGCGGGTCTTGGAGAACGCCTTCGTCGGCTGCAATAATCTTCTCGATGACTGAAATCGCCTCGCGCGGGGCATCGCCATAGCTGATGCCGATGACGCCCTCGACCAGTCTGCGGCCTTTCGAGTTATGCATCACCTGGCCGAACACTTCCTTGTTCGGGACGATAATTTCGATGCCGTCTTCGTCACAGAGGACAGTGTAGCCGAGCTTGACTTCGACGACGACGCCCTCTACGCCTGAAACGGCTACGGTATCATCGACGACGAATGGTCGCAGAAAGATGATCGCCAAGCCGCTGCCGAAGTTGCTTAGTGGGCCCTGAACGGCGATGCTGGCACCAAAGGCCAGCGCGCCAAGCGCAGCGAGAATCGGGGCAATGGTGATGCCAAATTTTCCCAAGGCGACCACGAAGGCAAAACCGACGACCGAACCGCGCATGCAGCTGGCAATAAAGCGCGAGAGGGTGACGTCGAAATTACGACGCTCGAGGAAGCGCAGCAGGATGTGGCTGAGAATGCGGGCCACTATCGTGCCGAGAACGAGCACAACCAACGCGCCTACAATTTGTAGGCTGTAGGAAGTTAGGAAATCAGTCAATGTTTCCACAACTCGCTTGAGAACGTCAATTTCTTCGACAGAAGGCGCTCCTGCAGATGCATCGACGGCTGCGTCAGCGATTGCTTGTGCGGTAACGGGTGGTTCATCAGGGGGCACGAGTTGGTCTCACGACAGGTTTTGCAATGTTCGCAACAGTGAACCATGCCGCATGAATGGGAATCAGAGTTGCAGTAAGAAGGCGATCTCTTAATAGGCTTGCGGCTTCGAGGCTCCCGTTCTACAGGCGCGCCACGAGTGCTTTGCGCGGTCATGACCGACATATTCGTAGGCATCAAAAATCTCGCCATCGCCGACGTGGCGCGGATCGCCGGTAGCCATCAGGGCCTGATCCGGCTCGGCTCTGGTACGGTCTAGCAGGTGTCTCCCGACCTTAACATGATCGACAACTAGCGGGTTAGGCTGACCTTCAAGAACCTGGCAAACTTCGACGATCTGGAGGCGATTCCCAGTGGGCTGGGCCTAGAGCTGCATCGCCCCGAGTTTGATGCCGCCGCGCAGATTCGCTTCGATCGCGAAGGCAAGAAGGTCAAGGTGTCAGTGGAGCCTGGAGAATAGCAGGCCGTTGATGCAGCTTAGGGACATGCGATATGCATCGCCGTTATTGTAGGCGTCTGGCCAGCTTTGGGGGCGAGGGGATGTGGGCTGGCGGGCCGCCAGCGCTCCCAGTGCTTGATGCGGGCGCCCGGGAATCTGGGCCAGCTGTAAGATTCTTAGTGAAGGAACGTATTTTACCTGAGAACAGTGGTGTTATATTGCCGCCCACGCAAGCGCACCGTTTTAAGGTCGAAAGTATGAATGCATTAATGATGTGGCAGCGAAGGGTTCTGGTTTGCCTTGCTGCCTTGATGGCCTGCAGTTGGCTGAGTTTCGGCCAAGAGACCTTAGATCCGCGACCTGACCTGACGGCGGTTTCCGTGAGTGGCGCGCAGGTGCTTCCACTCGAGACTCCAAAGCTTTTTACGGACGTGATCGGCTTCGACTTTGTCGAGATCGTGGTAGATGTGCGGAATTTGACCGACGCCTGGCCGGATGAAGCGCCGCTTTCGCTGGTGATTACGGATGCGTCCGGGAACGTGGTTTGGTCCTATGAAGAGCCTGTGCCGCTGGCTGGCCAGCACGTGCTGCACACCAATTTGAAGGTCGGCGAGTACGTGTTGACTGCGATGGTGGATCCGCACAATGTCATCAACGAGCTGCACGAGGAGAACAACACGGCTGAGTCGACTTTTTCCGTGGTCTACCAGCCAGATCGTGATCTATACGTAGTGCCAGAAAGTACCTCCGTGACCCGGGTCGAGGCGGTAGCTGTGGCGAACAATCGCGCAGTGAGCGAGATCCTCGAAATGACGGCCCGTTCGGTTCTGGGACCCAACAGCGGTGTAGATGACGTACAGGTCTCGGCGACGTCCGGCAGCGATGGCAGCTTGGTGATCGAACTGACCGCTTGGGCACGTGACACCGCGACCGAAGAGTACGAGGGGCTAGTTGAGGCACTCGAAGCGCTGTGGTTTGTGGATGCGGCTGTGGTTCGGGCCCCGGACGTGGAGGCGCTGACTCCGGTGCGCTTTTTCGAACCGATGGCGCTAGTTTCGATTGACGTGACGCTCAGCCAGGTGGATCTGGCGATGGATTACTGGCGGGTCGAGGCAGCTGTCGGGCATGATTGGCTGATGTTTCTGCTGATTGCTGACTATTGGCCGTCGCCGATTTCCGTGCGGTTTGCGAACTCCGCAACCGGCGCCGAAGAAACCATTTTTGTGCGGCCGTGGGTTGGGGACCAGACTCCGGCTGTGGCCTTTTTTCCCGTCGCGGAAAGCACCACGATCGAGGGCGTGATGACGGTGGATGCCCGAGAAGCAGTCGAAGAATATGACGAGGACAACAATCAGGCGCGCTTCGCCTATGAGGTTGAACCGGTTCGCGACGATCTGTCCTTTGCTGCCAATCGTATTCGGAGCCACCAGGTGACGATTACGTCAGCCATCGAGAATGAAGCGATGCATGCCCACTTGGACGCCCTTACCGTATCTGCAGTTGGCGCGCACGAGGCATTCCAGTTTGTCGATGTCTACCCAGCGAATGACGCGCATGGCGCCAGTACCACAGCAACGCTCATGGTGGACATTCACTCGCAGAACTTTGGCACCCCGCTTAGCGACGTGTCGGCCGCGATTCGAGCGATCAGCGAGCAGTGGTACGTCTCCGCGGTCGAGCAATTGCCTTCGATACTGGCGGTCTCGCGAGTCTCGCCGCCGATTTTCGAGCTGCAGGTGACCTCGCTGGCTGTGACCCTGAACCCAAGCGAGCGCGCTGAGACGTTGTGGCGAGTAGCGGTGCCGGTTTTTTATGACTACTACGGCCCGATCCCGTTCGCACCGACTCCCGGCACGCCGATTGCAGTTGCCTTTCAATCGACAGCGGCCACCACGGACGCCGTCAGCTACGTGCGCTTGCCGTACGGCGGCGAAGACATTAGCACCGCATTTTTGGCGGATGATCCCAACGGTTTGACTGTGACGGTCACGCTGGATCCCGAGAATGTCATCGCCGAAGCGGACGAGACCAACAACGCGATTACGTTCAGCGTCGAGTCGGAGACGCCTGGCGAGGATCTGAGTGTCGTCTGCGACAAGGCACACGTGCAGGCCGTGGATATCACCGCCTCGCTGGACAATCCCTTTCTCCAACAACTGGTCCGACAGATGGGGCTGCAAGTGCTCGGCGAACTGGGTGAGCCGTTGCATCTGATGGTCTTTCCGTGGCACGACGGCATTGCCGCGCTGGACCAGTTTCTGCATCCGAGTATTGTGCATGAACGCGAGTTTGATTTGGTGGTGGTCGTTCCGGAGATCAGCTACATTGCCCGCGAGGCCAGCCCTGTCGCCGAAGGACTGGTGGCGGCGTACAACGCGGCCTGGTACGCAGCGTCTGCCGTGCAACTGGATGGCTATGGTCGCTGGGATGACCTTAGCACGGTGATCATGCCATACGGCAA
>Ga0115566_10000663_pt1 | contig 29565 bp, 22 predicted proteins | sample COGITO_mtgs_1204_3_FD_87173 | JGI IMG/M metagenome (GOLD analysis project Ga0115566, IMG submission 87173) | Pelagic marine microbial communities from North Sea - COGITO_mtgs_120405 | ecosystem: Environmental > Aquatic > Marine > Epipelagic | place: Germany:Helgoland, sampling site Kabeltonne...
CTTCGGTGATGATTGAACGCGAAAAAGTTACGACGGTGATTAATGATCTTTTCCCACTTTTTATGCAAAAGCCTACACTTTTACCTGAAAACTGGCGCAGTGAAATCGCCCTTGCCACAGATGAGACTGCCTTGGCGCGCGTTGTGGCCGATTATGTGGCGGGCATGACAGACCGTTTTGCTTTGCAAGAGCACAAAAGGTTGAGCAATTTTCTCTAATCACAAAATCTATGCGGTTTTTGAACCAAAGTCGTAGCAAAGCTAGCTGCCTGTAAAAAAGCGTAGACGCCGATTATAGATCAATGAAAAGTGAAAAAATTAAGAAAAAGTGTCGATTAAACGAAAAGGTAGTAGGGTTGGAGCAGTTAATAGCGCAAACTTTTTCCGATCTGGAGGCCCATGTTTGGATTTTGGATGTTTAAGTCTCTAACTTGGTTGATTGCGTATATATGTGGTGTATAGTGGGTTGGTTTGGGCCTGGTTTGCGGGGCCTATGGTACCAGTGCTAATAATCGCGGTAGGTGAACACGCGTGCAATATTGATCAGAAGGTAAGATTCGGTGGCCTAAAGCTGGAGCAAAAAGGGCTATGAAATAAAGTTTTTAATGCTATACAATTGGCGCTATATTTATGATCGAACTGGTTATAATGTGGCGTGATAAAACTGTCATTATTGCCCAATCGGGCCAAGCTAACGCGCCCTGCTTTATAAGGATTACTCATGGATAACGCTCCCTATAGCAATGATATTTCTGCAGTCGTTGATGCCGATCGTGCGCATCTCTGGCATCACCTGATCCAGCATAAACAATTTGAAACTATTGACCCGCGTATTATAGTTGAAGGCAAGGGCATGCGGGTTTGGGATGCGCGCGGAAAAGAGCATCTTGACGCGGTTTCCGGTGGTGTTTGGACCGTAAATGTTGGCTATGGGCGCGAATCTATTGCTAATGCGGTACGTGACCAATTAATAAAAATGAACTATTTTGCTAATTCGGCAGGCTCAATTCCGGGGTCACTTTTTGCTAAGAAGCTTATAGAAAAAATGCCTGGCCTGTCCCGGGTTTATTATTCAAACTCTGGTTCCGAGGCGAACGAAAAAGTCTTTAAAATGGTGCGGCAAATTTCGCATCGCCATCATGGTGGTAAAAAATACAAAATTCTCTACCGCGAACGCGATTATCACGGCACCACCATCACCGCACTGTCCGCTGGTGGCCAACCCCAACGGGTAATGCAATATGGTCCGCTAACCCCCGGTTTTGTGGAAGTGCCGCACTGCTTGGAGTATCGTAACCAATATCCAGATTCTGAAAGTTACGGGATTGCTGCGGCCAATGCCATTGAAGATGTGATCTTGCGTGAAGGCCCTGACACGATAGGCGCAATCTGTCTTGAACCTGTAACTGCGGGCGGCGGCGTGATTACGCCCCCCGAGGGATATTGGCAGCGTGTTCAAGAAATTTGCTCCAAATACGATATCTTAATTCATATTGATGAAGTGGTTTGCGGCCTTGGACGCACAGGCACTTGGTTCGGATATCAAAATTATGGGGTCAAACCTGACTTTGTGACCATGGCCAAAGGTGTTGCTTCGGGCTATGCGGCTATCTCCTGCACGGTGACCACCGAGGCGGTCTTTGATATGTTCAAAGATGATCCAAGCGATCCGATGAGCTATTTTCGCGACATCTCAACGTTTGGTGGTTGTGCGTCTGGTCCTGCAGCCGCTTTGGAAAATATGCGCATTATTGAGGATGAAGATCTGCTGCAAAACACCCTCACCATGGGCGCGCGCTTGATGAATAATCTGCATGGGCTGGCCGAAAAGCATAAGGTGATTGGCGATGTGCGCGGCAAGGGCCTGTTTTGTGGAGCAGAACTTGTGTCTGATCGTCAGACTAAAGAACCAGCCGATGAAAAAATGGTAGCGGCCGTGGTGGCTGATTGTATGGCGCAAGGTTTGATCATTGGTATGACCAATCGTAGTTTGCCAGGCTTTAATAATACGCTCTGCCTGTCGCCGGCCTTAATAGCCTCGGCCAATGATATTGATGAGATTACAGATGGCATTGATAAGGCTTTGATAAAAGTCTTTGGCTAAAATCATAATAAATAAAGGGCCATTTGGTCCTTTTTTTATTTTTTGTACGAACAAGCTGGAATTACGTCCAGATTAAAGTCAATTTAAGGCTAATATGTCTATTCCCGTAGAAAGCTTTTACCTCAAGCCCGCCATCCCAGGCACGTTGCAGCAACAAATTCGCCAAATGATCACTGATGGGGTTCTGTCTGGGCGATTTCGTGCGGGTGAGCGGTTACCCTCATCACGGGTTTTGGCGCTCCATCTTTCTATCAGTCGCATCACCGTGACGCTGGCATATGCCGATCTGATGTCGTCAGATTACTTAACTTCAAAGGGGCGCTCTGGCTATTTCGTCTCATTTTCAGCGCCCGTGCATTTAGATGTAACAACCCCTAAGCGACAACGCAACAAAGGGTTGAACTATGACCATCTGACCCAAAGACGCTATTCACAAGCCCCAGCAATCGCGCGCCCCACTGATTGGCAGGCCTATCCATATAGTTTCATCTATGGCCAACCCGATGCCAGCTTGTTTGATCATCAAAATTGGCGCCATTGCGCGATTAGGGCTTTGGGAAAACGTGATTTTGACTCACTTACCTCGGACTATTATCAGCGCGATGATCCCCTATTGATTGAATATATTTTGCGCAATATTTTGCCACGGCGCGGAATTGATGCGCGCGCAGATGAGGTATTGTTGACAATGGGCGCACAAAATGCGCTTTGGCTTTCTGCCCAGCTTTTACTCTCGAGGCAAAACGACGGGGCGCGGCGTCATGCGGCAGTGGAAAACCCCTGTTATCCAGGTTTTCGCCGCATTTTAGATCAGATGGACTGCACTATTTCTGCTGTCGATGTAGATTCATTTGGCCTGCCGCCTCAAGATATACCGACCCAAGTCGATGTGGTAATAACCACCGCCAGCCACCATTGCCCCACCAACGCCACCATGCCACTTTCTCGCCGCGAAGCGCTGCTCAAGTCGGCAAATGACCAAGATTTTGTGATCATTGAAGATGATTATGAATTTGAAATGTCTTTTTTCAAACCCGCGTCCCCATCGCTCAAGTCCCTCGATGGGGATGGACGGGTGATCTATGTAGGGTCTTTTTCAAAGTCGATTTTTCCAGGGTTAAGGATGGGGTATATTGTTGCCCCTGAAAGCTTTATCCGCGAAGCCCGTGCGTTGCGTGCCACGGTGTTGGGCCATCCGCCCGGACATGTGCAGCGCACGGCGGCATACTTTCTGTCACTTGGTCATTATGATGCAATGATCAATCGCATGAAATCTGCTTTTAAGCGACGGCGGCAAGTGATGGATGACGCAATCGCCGCCGAAGGGTTAAGCGTTGCAGGGCAGGGGGGATTTGGAGGATCTAGCATTTGGATGCAAGCACCTGAGGGGGTTGATACCGAGGTTTTAGCAACGCGCTTGCGTCAAGACGGTGTTTTGATTGAACCTGGGCAGGGGTTTTTTGATGCCGCACGAGGTAGTTTCGTGCCGCAAAACTGCTACCGTTTGGCTTATTCCTCGATCGCGATCGGTAAAATCGCGCCCGGCATAGCGCTGATTGCGGCAGCTTTGCGATAATCTGGATATAAATAAGCAAATTTTTTGGACATAAGAATTTCCCAAAAATGTACCTAAAACAAACTATAAATTTCGAATATCGGAGAGACCCCATGCGAATGACAACCGAAGAAGCCTTTGTTAAAACACTTCAAATGCACGGTATTGAACATGCTTTTGGTATTATAGGGTCGGCATTCATGCCAATCTCTGACAGTTTTCCCAAAGCGGGTATAACTTTTTGGGACTGTGCCCACGAAGGGTCGGGCGGCATGATGGCTGACGGCTATACTCGCACCACTGGCAAAATGTCGATGATGATTGCGCAAAATGGCCCTGGAATCACTAATTTTGTCACTGCCGTGAAAACTGCCTATTGGAACCATACGCCGCTTTTGCTGGTCACACCGCAAGCTGCTAATAAAACTATCGGCATGGGGGGCTTTCAAGAAGTTGAGCAGATGGCGCTTTTCAAAGATATGGTTGCCTATCAAGAAGAGGTGCGAGACCCGTCGCGCGTGGCCGAAGTTTTGAATCGGGTGATTTTGAACGCGCGTCGTTACAGCGCGCCTGCGCAAATCAATATGCCGCGCGATTATTGGACACAGGTAATTGACATTGACCTGCCAGAAATCGTGCAGTTTGAACGTCCTGAAGGTGGTGTCGAAGCGATCGAGCGTGCGGCGGCTTTGCTGTCGTCGGCTAAGTTTCCTGTGATTTTGAACGGTGCAGGCGTGGTGATCGGCGGCGCTATTAATGAAACAAAAGCCCTGGCGGAGCGCTTAGATGCGCCTGTTTGCGTGGGCTATCAGCATAATGACGCTTTTCCAGGCAGCCATCCACTGTTTGTCGGCCCCTTGGGCTATAACGGTTCAAAAGCGGCGATGCAGTTGATCGCAAAGGCCGATGTGGTTCTGTGTTTGGGTACAAGGCTGAACCCGTTTTCGACCCTGCCCGGTTATGGGCTGGATTACTGGCCTAAAGAGGCAAAAATCATTCAAGTTGATATCAATCCCGACCGAATAGGCCTGACCAAAAAAATCTCTGTGGGTATTGTGGGCGACGCGCGAAAAGTGGCGCTTGGAATTTTGGCGGGCCTAAGTAAAGCCGCAGGCGACGCAGGGCGAGGTGATCGGCGTGCGTTGATTGCCACCTCAAAATCGACATGGGCGCAGCAATTGGCAGAAATGGATCATGAGGATGATGACGTCGGCACTAGCTGGAATGCGCGCGCGCGTGCTAGTAAGCCCGACTGGATGTCGCCGCGCATGGCTTGGCGCGCCATTCAATCGGCCCTGCCAAAAGAGGCAATCATCTCATCCGATATAGGCAATAACTGTGCGATCGGCAATGCCTATCCCAGTTTTGAAGAGGGGCGTAAATATTTGGCGCCGGGCTTGTTTGGCCCTTGTGGCTATGGTTTGCCCTCGATCATTGGTGCTAAAATAGGTAAGCCTGATGTACCTGTGGTGGGTTTTTCGGGCGACGGGGCCTTTGGCATTGCGGTAACTGAACTTACCGCAATTGGGCGGCCTGAATGGCCGGCAATTACTATGATAGTGTTTCGCAATTATCAATGGGGTGCGGAAAAGCGCAACTCAACTCTTTGGTATGACGACAATTTTGTTGGAACCGAGCTCGACAATAACGTAAGCTACGCTGGCATTGCCCGAGCTTGCGGTTTGCAAGGGGTGCAGGCAAATACCATGGGTGAGTTGCGCGATATGCTGCACAAAGCCATTGATGACCAGATGAACCACGGTAAAACTACGTTAATCGAAGCGATGATTAACCAAGAACTGGGTGAACCGTTTCGCCGCGACGCGATGAAAAAACCTGTGGCTGTAGCGGGAATTTCCGCGTCTGACATGCGGCCGCAGTCGGTGTAATGACACTGCCTTTTGACTTAGATCCTGCTGCGGCCGCCTTTTTGGCCGCAGCTGTTTTTGGGTCGGCCCTTGTGCGGGGTTACTGCGGCTTTGGATTTTCGGCATTGGTGATTGCGGCGGCGGCGTTGGTGACCCATCCGCTTCATTTTGTGGCTGTTGTTATTTTATGCGAGATTGTGATGACCGTGCAGGCATGGCGCGGCTTAAGTTTTGCGGTTGATTGGCGGCGCGTTGGTTTTTTGATGCTGGGCGCTGGTCTGGGCTTGCCTTTTGGCCTTTGGGCGTTGGGGGAGCTGTCGGCGGACTGGGTGCGCATTACCATGTCGGCCTATCTTTTGATAATGTGCGCGATTTTGCTGGCTGGTTGGCGCTTTAGGGCGGCGGTTGGCGCCCTGGGCCATTTTGGCGTTGGGCTAATTTCTGGATTGGCCAACGCGGTTGGGATGGGGGGGCTGCCTGTGGCGGCCTTTTTTGCGGCCCAGCCAATAGCGGCGGCGGTTTTTCGGGCGACTTTGGTGGCCTATTTCCCCTTGCTCGATCTTTATTCGGGGCCGCTTTATTGGTATAGTGGTATGTTGTATTGGGACACGCTGTGGGCCAGTGCGCTGGCTTTACCATTTGTTTTTGCTGGAAATTATTTGGGTGGGCGGCATTTTTTAAAAAGTGATCCTCAAAGTTTTAAACGTTTTATAATCTATCTTTTGGCGCTTTTAAGTCTTTTGATCTTGGGGCGGACGGTTTTGATATGAGCGGGTTTTCTCAACGTGAACCAAAGCTGATTGTTTTGGCAGAGGGCAGCGATCGGCGTGTGCTGGTTGCGGCCTTACAAGCTGTGCGTAACAACAAGGTACGGGTGCTTTTATTGGGCGCGCGTGCCCAGATTTTGGAAGTGGCGGCCGCCGAAGGGGCCTTGGGCCAAGGGTTGCTCATGCTTGACCCAAAGACGGCCGCCCTTCGGCCAGAGTTGTGCGCGCGCCTTTTTGCTCTACGTAGCCATAAGGGCGTTACCAAAGTTCAAGCGCGGGTTCTTTTAGAAAATCCACTTGTGCTGGCGGCACTTTTGGTTGAGATGGGGCTGGCTCATGGCACTTTAGGTGGCGCGGTTGCAACAACGGCTGCCACCATTCGCGCAGCGCTGCAGGTGATTGGTCTGGCGCCTGATGTCGCGCGCGTGTCCAGCTTTTTCCTGATGTATCTGCCCGCCCTTGGTGGGGCTAAGCCACGCACACTGGCCTTTGCGGACTGTGCCTTGTCGGTTGATCCAAATGATCGTGAATTGGCGGATATCGCCGTTCGTACTGCGCGCTCGTTCGAGGCGGCGACAGGGCAAAGGGCACGCGTGGCGCTTTTGTCTTTTTCAACCATGGGCAGTGGGTCTGGCGAGCAGGTCGATAAGGTACGCCGCGCTACCGCTTTAGCCCAAGCCCAAGCGCCTGATGTAATGATTGCGGGCGAATTGCAATTTGATACGGCCTTTGTGCCCGCCGTTGCGGAGCAAAAAGGGGTCGTCTCGGATGTGGCTGGGCAGGCCAATGTTTTTGTCTTTCCAAATCTTGAGGCAGGTAATATTGGTTATAAAATAGCCCAACGTCTAGGGGGGGCCTTGGCCATCGGCCCAATTTTGCAAGGTTTGGCCAAACCCGCAAATGATTTGTCGCGTGGTGCCACATCCGAAGATATCCTGGCCATGATCGAAGTCACGGCCCTTCAGGCCAAAGAGGAAACCCCTTTGGTGCCCACGTCAATTTTTGAAGAACTGTGAGAAAAGAATGTCGCAACCCCTGCTGAACCCTTCGCCTAAAATCTCCGATCAGGTGCGTAAGACCACCTGCTATATGTGCGCGTGCCGCTGCGGGATTGATGTGCATCTGACCTCGGGGAAAGTGACCTATATCGAGGGAAACCGCGATCACCCCGTTAATAAGGGAGTGCTTTGCGGCAAGGGGGCCTCGGGGATTAGGCAGGTCTATGCGCCGTCGCGCCTGACGGCCCCTTTACGGCGCGTGGGCCCGCGAGGCTCTGGGGCGTTTGAGGTGATAAGCTGGGATGAGGCGTTGAAAACAGCCACCAACTGGATGGGCCCTTTGCGCGATACAGCGCCGCAAAAACTGGCTTTTTTTACGGGGCGCGACCAAAGCCAAAGTCTGACCTCTTATTGGGCGCAGGCATTTGGCACGCCCAATTACGCGGCCCATGGGGGCTTTTGTTCGGTAAATATGGCCGCGGCGGGGATTTACACAATCGGCGGGGCCTTTTGGGAATTTGGCCAACCCGATTGGGAAAACACCAAATTGTTTGTTATGTTTGGCGTGGCCGAAGACCATGACAGCAATCCCATCAAAATCGGCATCGGTAAACTTAAGGCCAAAGGGGCCAAGATCATTGGCATCAACCCCATTCGAACGGGCTATAATGCAGTGGCGGATGAGTGGTTTGGGGTCACTCCCGGCAGTGATGGTCTGTTGATTTTGGCGTTAATCCATTGCTTGCTTGAGGCGGGTAAGATCGACCTTGATTATTTGGCACAATTTTCAAACGCGCCCTATTTGCTCAATGCGGATAAGGGTCCGCAAAAAGGCCTTTTTTTGCGAGATGCCGACGGAAAGCCGCTGGTGATTGACGCCAAAAGTGGCGCCCCCGTAGCCTTTGACGCTAAAGGCATCAGTCCCGATCTGGGCGGCACGTTAAACGGTGCGCGCACCGTTTTTCAGCACATGGCTGAGCGCTATCTAAATTCCGAACATGCACCCGAACAGGTAGCCGAACGGATCGGCATCAGTGCCGCGCGTATACGCGAACTGGCCGCTGCTTTGGCCCATGCAGCCTTTGATGAACCCATCATAATTGATCAGCCTTGGACCGATTTTCGGGGCAATCAGCATAATAAAATGATCGGCCGCCCTGTAAGTTTTCACGCCATGCGCGGTATTTCGGCTCATGCGAACGGATTTCAAACCGCGCGAGCCTTACATATTTTGCAAATCATGCTGGGGGCGGTTGAAACGCCCGGCAGTTATCGTTTAAAGGCCCCCTACCCAAAACCAGTTGAGGCCCACCCAAAACCGCATTTTAACGCAAAAGCGGGGCAGGCTCTGGACGGACCGCATTTGGGCTATGTGCGCCACCCAGACGATTTGGCGCTTTTACCTGATGGTCAGCCTGCACGTATTGATAAAGGGTTTTCTTGGGAAAACCCGTTTTCCGCCCATGGGTTGATGCATATGGTTATCCCAAATGCCCATGCCGCCGATCCTTATGAGATCGACACGATGTTCCTTTATATGGCCAATATGTCCTGGAACTCGTCGATGAACACCGGCGCTGTTATGGAGATGCTGACTGACAAAAAGGAAAATGGTGACTATAAAATCAAAAATATCATCTATTCTGACGCATATGCTTCGGAAATGGTGGCCTATGCGGATTTGATTTTGCCAGACACGAACTATTTAGAGCGTCACGACTGTATCAGTTTGCTAGACAGACCAATTTCCGAACCTGATGCGGCGGGTGATGCAATTCGCTGGCCTGTGATCGAACCTGAACGTGATGTGCGCCCCTTTCAAACTGTGCTGATTGATCTTGGTGCGCGGCTTGGCTTGCCGGGGTTTGTTACGCCCGAGGGCGGGCCTCTATACAAAGATTATGCTGATTATATAGTGCACCACCAACGGCGCGCGGGCATTGGTCCTTTGATGGGTTACCGCGGCGCTTTGGGGCAAGATGAGGGGCGGGGTGCGCCCAACCCCGAGCAGCTGGATCGCTATATTGAGGGGGGAGGCTTTTATCAGGCCCATGTGCCCGACAATGCGCGCTATTTTAAACCTTGGAACCAAGCCTATCAAGACTGGGCGGTGAAGGTTGGGCTTTATGATAAGCCGCAACCATATGTTTTTAATATATACTGTGAGGAAATGCGACATTTTCAACTGGCAGCCGAGGGGCATGGCGCAGCGCAACCCCCCGAACATCTGCGCGCACAAATTGCGCAAAAGATGGATCCTTTGCCAATCTATTACGCCCCGTTACATGAGGCTGAGTCCAAAGGCTATACGCTGCACGCGCTGACCCAAAGGCCGATGGCAATGTACCATTCTTGGGGTGCGCAAAACAGTTGGTTGCGCCAAATTCATGGACATAATCCGCTTTATGTTTCAGGTAAAATTTGGTGCGAGCATGGGTTTTCAGATGGGGATTGGGCGCGGCTTTCTTCGCCCAATGGCGTAATTACCTTGCCTGTGGCGCTGATGGCCGCGCTTAATGATCACACGGTTTGGACTTGGAATGCGATAGGAAAACGTAAAGGTGCTTGGGCACTTGACCCCAAAGCGCCCGAGGCCACGCGCGGCTTTTTGCTTAATCATCTGATCTCAGAGCTTTTGCCCGAAAAAGATGATGGGATGCGCTACTCCAATTCTGACCCGATCACGGGGCAGGCGGCTTGGTTTGACCTGCGCGTCAAAATCGAGCGTATCGCCCTCCCCGCAAAGGAAAAAAACGGCCAAAGCCTGCCCGATTTTGCGCCACTGCAAGATCCTTATTCGATGGGGGTAAAATGACCTGCTTACCAAGTTTAACCGATAAAAAGCTGGGACTTGTGATCGATCTAGACACATGTGTGGGCTGTCAGGCCTGTGTAACCGCTTGCAAAGGCTGGAATGACCAAGGCTATGGCGCCCCGCTATCAGATCAAGAGGCCTATGGTGAGGCGCCAAACGGTGTGTTCTTAAACCGTGTCCACAGTTATGAGGCACAACCTCTTGACGCGCCTGCACAAATTGTGAACTTCCCCCGCTCTTGCTTGCATTGCGACGACGCGCCTTGTGTGACGGTTTGTCCAACGGGGGCCAGCTATAAGCGGGTGGAAGATGGGATTGTGCTGGTCAATGAAGACGCTTGCATTGGTTGCGGCCTGTGCGCTTGGGCTTGCCCTTATGGTGCGCGCGAAATGGATGCTGATGCGGGAGTGATGAAGAAATGCACGCTATGTGTTGACCGTATTTACAATGAAAATCTTCAACCGATTGACCGCGAACCCGCCTGCGTGCGCACTTGTCCGACTGGCGCGCGCCATTTTGGTGATTTGGGAGACCCAAATTCAAAGGTCAGTCAGTTGGTCACAGCGCGCGGCGGTTATAATTTGATGCCAGATCTGGGCACCAAGCCCACCAATAAATATCTGCCCCCAAGACTAAAGGACCGCCAAAGTGCGCGTCCCGACCAAGCATCACTTTTGGCACCTCTTTTGGATATTGAGGCCAAGGGCTTTGCCGGTTGGCTTGATCGGATTTTAGGAAAAATTTCATGAATCCAGCTGCTTCTGTTATTATATTTACTGTCTTCTCGGGCTTTGGGTTTGGGCTATTGGCGCTTTTGGGCTTTGGCTGTTCCGGGGCCCAAGGATGGAGCGCCTTTTTTCTTTGGGGCTTGGGTTACGGGTTTGCGGTGGTGGGGCTTTTGGCCTCAGTTACGCATTTGGGCAATCCACAGCGCGCTTGGCGAGCCTTTAGCCAATGGAAAAGCAGCTGGCTTTCCCGTGAGGGGATCGGAGCATTAACCACACTTTTTTGTTTGGCGCCCGCAGCGCTTGGTGCGATCTTTGGCTTACCTATCTGGTCCGTTTTTGGCCCCATTGGCGGGCTTTTAGCGGTCATGACGGTTTTCACCACCTCGATGATATATGCGCAACTTCAAAGTGTGCCGCGCTGGAACCATGCTTGCGTGCCCCTTATGTTTGCCAGTTTTATGGCGGCTGGGGGCCTGATTGTGCTGGGCCAACTGGGGCAGGCGCTTATGGGGCTGGGACTGTTGGCTTTGGTATTGATTGTGGGCTTTTGGATTGGTGATAGTCAATTTCCCGCTCGCGCGCAAACAATCGCGAAAGCCACGGGCTTGGGTCATATGGGCGCGCTGCGCCTGTTTGAGGCGGGGCATACATCGGAAAACTATTTGATGCGCGAAATGATCTATGTGGTTGGGCGCAAACATCGGATGAAATTGCGGGTGATTGCCGTTGTTTTGGCGTGCTTTGTGCCGATGCTTTTGATTGCGGCGGGTCAGGGGGGCGATATAGCACGTGGGCTTGGACTTTTGTCGCATTTATGCGGAGCTTGCGTGGCGCGTTGGCTGTTTTTTGCCGAGGCGGAACATGTGGTTGGCCTTTATTACGACCAGCGCTAACGCGTCAGCCCTTGTGATTGCTACCGAATTGTAAGATCAAGCGCAAAATAAAAGGGCGCAAATGGCACAGAATTTTACCTTTACCCTAAAGGGCACTGATCAAGGCGCGCGCACGGGTGTCATCTCTACCCCGCGCGGCAACATTCGCACGCCCGCTTTCATGCCAGTAGGCACGGCCGCGACTGTGAAAGCCATGCTGCCCGAAAATGTCCGTATGACGGGTGCTGATATTTTGCTGGGCAATACCTATCACCTGATGCTGCGTCCCACAGCCGAGCGTATCGCAGCGCTTGGGGGCCTGCACCGGTTTATGAATTGGCAAGGGCCTATTTTGACGGATTCGGGCGGGTTTCAGGTGATGAGTTTGAACGCTCTGCGCAAAATGTCGGAAGAGGGGGTCAAGTTTAAATCCCATATCGATGGTTCGGCACATTTTCTAAGCCCCGAACGCTCGATGGAGATCCAAAAGCTTTTGGGATCAGACATTGTGATGTGTTTTGATGAATGTACGCCCTTTCCTGCCGATGAAAAGACGGCCCGCACCTCTATGGAGCTGTCGATGCGGTGGGCCGCGCGATCACGAGCAGCCTTCGGCAAAAGACAAGGATATGCGCTTTTTGGTATTCAGCAAGGCTCGGTCTATCAAGATCAACGGCTAGAATCGGCGCAAAGGCTTACTGAGATTGGCTTTGATGGCTATGCCGTCGGTGGTTTGGCGGTTGGTGAGGGGCAAGAGGCGATGTTTAAGGTGCTGGACTATGCGCCTGACATGTTGCCTGTCGATAAGCCACGCTATTTGATGGGTGTGGGCAAGCCCGGTGATATTGTGGGCGCGGTTGAGCGGGGCATTGATATGATGGACTGCGTTTTACCGTCACGCTCGGGGCGCACGGGGCAGCTTTTTACGCGCTTTGGTGTGGTTAATATAAAAAACGCCCGTCATATGGATGACCCGCGTCCGCTGGATGAAAATTGCACCTGTCCGACTTGTCAAAACTATTCGCGCGCCTATCTGCATCATGTGTTTAAGGCGCAAGAGATCATTTCCTCAATGTTGCTGACATGGCACAATTTACATTATTACCAAGAATTGATGCAGGGCCTACGCGATGCGATTGTGGCACAAAATTTGAAAACCTTTGTGGCCCAGTTTCACTCGGTGCGTGCACAAGGCGATATTGAACCGCTTTAAGGAAACTTAAGACATATGATTTAACTGGAGATGGTTTGTAAATTGGCCTTGCACCGCCTTAAAAAGGCGGACATTTTGGCGGTCACTTGCTTGACACAGTGGCTCGCCCACCCCACCTATTAGGTTCGGGAAAAATAGATTTCCTTATGGATCTGTTTTTTGCCAACGAAAGGAATTATTATGACCAGTGCAAAATCAACATCCTATCCTGTCTTGCCGTTGCGGGATATTGTGGTGTTTCCTCATATGGTGGTGCCTTTATTTGTAGGGCGCGATAAATCTGTGCGGGCCTTGGAAGAGGTGATGGCTGAAGACCGCCAGATTCTTTTATCCAGCCAGATGGACGCGTCGGTTGATGATCCTGCGGATGACGGTATATATCGCACTGGCGTTTTGGCCAATGTTTTGCAGCTTTTGAAATTGCCAGATGGCACCGTCAAAGTCTTAGTCGAGGGTAAGACCCGCGTCGCCATCACCAAATTCGTGTCAAATCCCAGTTTTTTTGAAGCAGAAGCCGAAGTGCTTCATGAGGTCGACGGTGATCAAAGCGTAACCGAAGCTTTGGTGCGCGGTGTAGCCGATGAGTTTGAACGTTACGCCAAGATCAAAAAAAACATCCCCGAAGAGGCGCTTTCAGCCGTATCTGACGCGAATGATCCTGCCCGTTTGGCGGACTTGGTAGCTGGGCATCTGGGTATTGAAGTAGCGCAGAAGCAAACGCTTCTTGAAACGTTGGATATTTCCGAGCGTCTTGAAAAGGTCTATGGCCATATGCAAGGCGAAATGTCGGTGTTACAGGTCGAGAAAAAGATCAAAACCCGTGTCAAAACCCAAATGGAGCGCACCCAGCGCGAATATTATTTGAATGAGCAAATGAAAGCCATTCAAAAAGAATTGGGCGACGGTGACGAAGGGCAAAATGAAATTGCTGAACTAGAGGAGCGGATTCGTAAAACCGCCCTGTCAAAAGAAGCGCGTGAAAAAGCTGAAGGTGAAGTTAAAAAACTAAAATCCATGTCACCCATGTCAGCCGAGTCGACAGTGGTCCGTAATTATTTGGATTGGCTCTTGGGCGTGCCATGGGGCGTTAAATCGCGTGTTAAAAAAGACCTTAAGGCGGCACAAATTGTTCTGGACAATGACCATTACGGGCTTGAAAAAGTCAAGGAACGTATTGTTGAATATCTGGCCGTTCAGGCCCGCTCGGCTAAGATGAAGGGGCCTATTCTTTGTCTGGTAGGCCCTCCTGGGGTTGGAAAAACATCGCTTGGTCGTTCGGTTGCAAAGGCAACAGGGCGCGAGTTTATTCGCATCTCACTGGGTGGTGTACGCGACGAATCAGAAATCCGCGGACATCGGCGCACCTATATAGGGTCGATGCCAGGTAAGATCATTCAAGCTTTGAAAAAAGCAAAAACAACCAATCCTTTGATTTTACTTGATGAAATTGATAAAATGGGCCAGGATTTTCGTGGCGATCCTGCCTCCGCAATGTTGGAAGTTCTTGATCCCGAACAAAATAGCACGTTTACAGACCACTATATGGAGGTCGAATACGACCTTTCAAATGTCATGTTTTTGACCACGGCTAACACCTATAATATGCCCGGGCCTTTACTTGACCGGATGGAAATCATTCCGCTGTCTGGCTATACAGAAGACGAAAAGCGCGAAATTGCTAAAGGGCATTTGGTTGAAAAACAGGTTAAAAACCACGCCTTGAAAAAAGGTGAGTTTTCAATTGACGACGGTGCGTTGATGGACGTCATCCGGAGCTATACTCGCGAAGCTGGAGTACGTAATTTGGAACGTGAATTGGCGAAATTGGCTCGCAAAGTGGTGACTGAAATAGTCAAGGGTGCACAAAAATCTGTGCAGGTCACAGTTGATAATTTAGAAAGCTTTTTGGGGGTCAAAAGGTACCGTCATGGTTTGGCCGAAAAAACTGATCAAGTGGGCGTTGTCACGGGCCTTGCTTGGACTTCTGTTGGGGGTGAACTTTTACACATCGAAGCACTGCGTTTGCCTGGCAAGGGTCGTATGAAAACGACCGGGAAGTTGGGCGATGTGATGAAAGAATCAATTGATGCAGCGAGCAGTTTTGTGCGCTCGATCAGTCCTGAAATTGGCGTCAAACCGACCAAATTTGAAAGTTCTGACATCCATGTGCATGTGCCTGAAGGTGCAACACCTAAAGATGGTCCCTCGGCTGGGGTGGGGATGGTTACGTCAATCGTGTCGGTATTAACGGGAATTGCCGTTAAAAAAGATATAGCAATGACGGGTGAGGTGACCTTGCGTGGAAATGTTTTGCCAATTGGAGGCTTGAAAGAAAAGCTTTTGGCAGCACTGCGCGGCGGTATCACCACGGTCTTAATACCACAAGATAACGTCAAAGACCTTGTCGAAATTCCAGATAATGTTAAGAATGACCTAACTATCATTCCTGTCAGTCACGTGCGTGAAGTTTTGACACATGCTTTGGTGTCAGTTCCTGTGCCTATTGAGTGGGATGAGGCCGAAGAAGAAGCCGCAGCCCTTGCGCGAATGGGAAATAAAGATGTTGTGTCACCCAGCCTTGCACATTAATTTTAATAGGGCGCGCAATGCGCCCTTTTTTAACGAGTGTATTGTGGCACATGGTCAATCTGGGACTTTTATCAAACTGAAAAAAATGGTGTTGTGGTTTTACCCAATCCATTTACTTGATAAGTGAAAGCTAGAAAATGAATGGATTTTCATTCCAGTTCAGCATTCTAACTGGATTAAAAAACTGTTACTATGCGCTAGATGTCCTTTAACCTGGTTTTTCTTTCAGAAAACATTGAGTGGAGCGCGCTATCAACTCTCACAGCCTCGGTAGCGCTTCTGTCAAGCCTGTAAGCGCTTCGGAAGTGGGGGAATTTTAAGTTTAACATAAAGCTGTCCCCTCTCACTGTGGGGTTTTACACGTCATTGACGATAGGCTTTTGGTGGGAAGGATACACCCTTTGAAGCTTGCCAAAATCACGTTAAAGATTGGTTTGGGTCTATTGACGAAAAAGTTAGGTAATTTCCACAAAATAAAATAAATGTGCACCCACCCTCTTGTCCATCGTTAAAGCATAAGCTATTTGAGCGATAACGGGTTGTTAGCTCAGTTGGTAGAGCGCTTCGTTTACACCGAAGATGTCGGCGGTTCGAGCCCGTCACGACCCACCATCATTTAAATTTCTATTTTTAAGGCGCAGTAGTGGATTAATATCCATTATCTTACCCGCTCAGGCGCCGGTCTAGACTTATTGCATTTAGCCGACCAAATTGGCGAAAATTTATGCCATTACGCTTGACGGCGCCGATTGGGCTGCGTAATACCAGCGAACGTTCGGGAGGCGATCCGGATGTATTGCGCGGTTGTAGCTCAGTTGGTTAGAGTACCGGCCTGTCACGCCGGGGGTCGCGGGTTCGAGCCCCGTCAACCGCGCCACTTACGGATCGCCCGAATGAACGATTGCGCGGTTGTAGCTCAGTTGGTTAGAGTACCGGCCTGTCACGCCGGGGGTCGCGGGTTCGAGCCCCGTCAACCGCGCCAATTTATTTTTTCATTCAAGTTTGATGCGATAACGCACATGGCCGTCCGATTGCGTAAAGCTTTCGTAAAGCGAGCGGGCGCGGCTGTTGGCCTCATTAGTGTGCCAATAAAGCCGTTTCCAGCCTGCTGCGCGGCTGATTATGATTAAATCCTCGATCAAAGCTCGCCCAACCCCCATACTTCGGCTTTGCGCGCTGACAAACAGATCTTCTAAATATCCATCAAACCCATCGACCCATGTCGAATCGTGATGGTGATGGACCGCAAAGCCGACCATATCTCCCTCATAAAAAGCAAAGCGCGCGTTGATCCGCGCACTTGGGTCTAAAATACGCGTCCATGTCGATTGCGTGACTTTTTCGGTTAGTATGACGTTATAAAATTCAAGATATTGCTGCCAAAGTATGCGAAAGAACGCTTCGTCTTGGGCGCTGGCCCAGCGGATGGTTAGGGTCATTTGGTCAATGCATCCAATATACGAACCCAAGAGCGGATGCCTTTGCGATAGGCAGAAAGGTCATATTTTTCATTGGGTGAATGAATCTGATCATCATCGCGCGCAAAGCCCGTCAAAAGCGCATCCATGTCCAGGTAGGTCTTGAAATAGCCCGCAATCGGGATTGACCCGCCGCACCCGACGAAGGTAGCCGTAACGCCCCATTCTGCGCTGAGCGCCTGACGAGCTTTATCAAAGGCAGGGTTGGAAATGTGCATGGCACTAGCAGGGCCCGCGCCGTGGGGCTTAAAGGTGGCTGTACAATCGGATGGTAACTGTGCCGTTACATAGTCGCGGAATTTTTGGCGCATCTTATGGGGATTTTGGTTACCCACCAACCGAAAACTGATTTTCGCATGTGCCTTAGCGGGCAGAACGGTTTTGAAGCCATCGCCAATATAGCCACCCCAAAGCCCGTTCACCTCGCACGTGGGGCGGGACCATAGCATTTCTAATGGGGTGCGGTCTTGTTCGCCGGCTGGGACGCTTAGGCCCACGTCGCCTAGAAAGCTGGCGTGATCAAAGGCCAGACTTTGCCATTGGGCTCGAATAGCGTCGGGCAGTTCGGGAACATCGTCGTAAAAGCCGGGCAGGGTGATTCGGCCTGTGTCATCATGTAGGCCAGCAATGATGCGCGACAAGACTCGCAAAGGATTGATGGCCGCACCGCCAAACATCCCGGAATGCAGGTCTTTGTCAGCGGCGTGGATGGTGACCTCTTCGCCCAAAAGCCCCCGCAAGGTTGTGACGATTGAAGGGGTATTTTCACCAAAAAGCCCCGTGTCGCAAATCAGGGCAAGATCGGCTTTCAGCAGCTCCGCATTTTTTTCCATAAAGGGGATCAGTGAGGGCGAACCCGATTCTTCTTCGCCTTCAAAAAACAGAGTTAATTTGCAAGGCATGCTTCCGTGTACCGCGATCCATGCTCGCAAAGCCTCGATAAAGGTCATGAGCTGGCCCTTGTCATCTGACGCGCCGCGCCCAAAGATGATGGGGCCCTTAGGCCCGTCGCGCAGTTGAGGATCAAAAGGCGGCCTATCCCAAAGATAAAGCGGATCAACAGGTTGCACGTCGTAATGGCCGTAAAACAGCAGATGTGGCCCCTCTTGATAATGGCCGCCCTTGGCCACAACCATTGGATGGCCAGGAGTTGGATAAATTTCCGCTTCAAACCCTAGATCGTTTAAGGTGCGCACCAACCAAAGAGCCGCTCTTTCGCAATCGGGCGCATAGTGCTGATCGGTTGAGATCGACGGGATGCGTAAAAGTTCCAGTAAGCGGTCAACTGACTGGGGTAGGGCGTTATCGACATGCAAAAGGCAATCAGAAAGCGTTTTTGACAAAGGCATTTGGAACTCCTTTCATTGGGGCAAGCCTACCAAATTGCCGCGCCCTGTCTAGCGCTGTTCGCCTTTGCGCCCGTTTGCGAAGAAAAATGCTAAAATTTAATAAAAGGTGACATAGACGGAAAAAAGTCAAATTTTTGATTGTTTTGATGCAATTAGGCTTGCTCTATGCTAAGTTATCCACAATATAGATATAAAGCACCACGACAGGTTTGAAAATATGAGAGTCGGTATGATCGGACGGAGGAATAAACCTTCGGTGGGCCAGTATAACACTGGCGCAAATGTGGTCACATCAGACGTCAGTCTGGGTGATTTGTTGCGTGGCCAACGCGCCACTTTGGGCAAGTCGTTGTTTGATGTTCAGCGTGACTTACGAATTAAAGCAATATATATTGCTGCAATTGAAAATTGCGATGTGTCTGCATTTGAAGCGCCAAGCTTCATAGCAGGTTATGTGCGATCTTATGCGCGTTTTTTGGGCCTGGACGGAGACAAGATTTTTGCGCATTTTTGTGCTGAATCTAATTTTGTTATCGAGAACAGTCTTTCGAATTTGAGCACTTCCGTGCGAAAAAATAAACTTATTTCTTCATCTCAGGCGCCCGATCCTTTAAGAAATTTGCGGACGCATTTTTTGCCGCAAAATGATAGTTGGTTAAGCTCTTTACAGCCTGGTGCGATTGGATCTTTTTTAGTTTTGATCGGGCTGATTGGCGCGATTGGTTATGGTGGTTGGGCGGTTGTACTAGAAGTGCAGCGCGTGCAATTGGCTCCTGTTGACCAAGCGCCTAGCATCGCCTCTCAAATAGCCCCAGAATTGTTAATGCCACAAAGTGAGTTAGAAAAAATGGCCGTAGGGGGGAACCCTTTGCGTGGAGACGCGCCTAACCTTTCAGGTGGCGATGATGCGTTAGACCGCCTCTACCGTCCTCAACCATTAGATTTTCCGGTATTGGTGGTACGTGACGGACCTATAGGCAATATTGATTATGAAGCCGTCCAAGGTGCCAAACTGATGGAGGTAAATGGAAGCATAGAGGCTGTAAAACAAGTAGCAAGTGTCGACGAGCCTGCCGATGTACAGGTTGTGGATGCGGTGCTAAATAAAGTGAATATTTTCGCGCAAAATCCTGCTTGGGTACGTGTTTCGTCGAAAGACGGCTTAATCTTGTTCGAAAAGATTTTAGATGCAGGCGAATCCTACGCCGTGCCGCAACTTGAACAAGCACCTATGCTGCGTGCGGGCAACGCAACGTCTGTTTATTTCATGACTGATGGTGCAGTCTTTGGGCCTTTATCAAAATCACAAAATGTGGTGCGTGATATTTCGTTGTCTGCTCAATCGATCAAATCTTCGTTTGATATGGCGCAATCAATTGACCTGCCATTGCCTGATCAACGCGTGGCCACAATCGAAATAATTGAGGTTCCAACCATTCTTGATCCTGCTCAGTAGTCTTTCAGCTTGAAGTGAACCCTTTGCGCGTCAGATCATCATATAGTAATAGGGTCACAAGGGGCTTAGGAAGCATAGATGCAAAACAATAGCATCCGCCCATGGCGAAATATCTATCGCCGAAAGTCGCGCCAAATAATGTTGGGCAAAGTGGCCGTGGGTGGTGATGCGCCCATTTCTGTGCAAACCATGACCAACACGTTAACCACCGATATTGCCGCCACCATTGAACAGGTGCAGCGCTGTGCGGTGGCGGGGGCAGATATAGTGCGCATCTCGACTCCAGATCAAGACAGTACACGTGCTTTGCGAGCCATTGTTGCCGAAAGCCCTGTGCCGATCGTGGCGGATATTCATTTTCATTATAAGCGCGCGATTGAGGCAGCCGAGGCAGGGGCCGCTTGTTTGCGCATTAATCCTGGCAATATTGGAGATTCTGCACGGGTGAAAGAAGTGATCCGTGCTGCCAAAGATCATGGCTGCTCTATTCGGATAGGTGTGAATGCGGGCTCGCTTGAGCGACACTTGCTGGAAAAATATGCTGAACCTTGCCCCGAGGCCATGGTGGAATCAGGCCTGGATCATATCAAATTGCTGCAAGATAATGACTTTCATGAGTTTAAAATCAGCGTCAAAGCCTCGGACGTATTTTTGGCGGCGGCGGCATATCAGGCTTTGGCCGATGTGACCGACGCGCCTATTCACCTTGGCATCACCGAGGCGGGCGGCCTGATGACGGGCACGGTAAAGTCGGCGGTAGGTCTTGGTACGCTTTTATGGTCGGGCATCGGAGATACAATCCGCGTTAGCCTGTCGGCTGATCCGGTTGAAGAGGTTAAGGTAGGGTTTGAGATTTTGAAATCGCTTGGCCTGCGTCACCGCGGTGTCACGATCATTTCTTGCCCCTCTTGCGCGCGGCAGGGGTTTGACGTGATCAAAACTGTGTCCAAGTTGGAAGAACGCTTGGCCCACATCACCACCTCGATGAGCCTTTCGATCATAGGCTGCGTGGTCAATGGCCCCGGCGAGGCACTGATGACCGATATAGGCTTTACTGGTGGCGGAGCAGGCTCGGGCATGGTTTATCTGGCGGGCAAGCAAAGCCACAAGCTAAGTAACGATAAGATGATCGAAGAAATCATTGAACTGGTTCAGGACAAAGCTAAAGCGCTTGAGGCAGCGGCGGCGGCAGAAGCCTCTCTGATCGCCTAGCCTTTGCGCAAGGCCGCAACCATCTCGCGCATATCTTCAAGCGGGACATAACCGCGAAGCATTTGACCGTTTACGATAAATGTAGGTGTACCATTCACTCCCAAAGTTTGGCCCAACCCAACTGAGCGGCTCAAAATATCGGTCACGCTTTCTTCAGCCATTACCGCCGCAATCGCATCCCCGTCAAGGCCTAGTTCCTTGGCAACCGTAACAAGGTTTTCCTTTGTCATCGCCCCTTTAAAGACAAAAAGACCATTATAAATATCCTTATAGGCCGCGTCCCCCTCAGTAAGGCGTGTCGCGATCGCAAAGCGTGAAGCAAGTTCGGACTCGGGACCAAGAATCGGATATTCTTTGACGATATAGCGGATATTGCCGTCAGAAGCGATCAGCTCTGCCACTTCGGAATGGGCCTTGCGGCAATAGCCGCAGCGGTAGTCCATAAACTCAACCAAGGTGATATCACCCGCCAAATTACCCCCCTGCCATGAGGTAGGGTCGTTCACAATAGCGTCATAATTGCTTTCTATTAGTTGGGTGACGCTTTGGGTGGCATTTTTGGCTTCGCGGGTTTGCAAAACGGCGATGGCTTCCATCAGAACTTCTGGGTTTTCCAGCAAATAGCTGCGTACTTCGGCACGAAAGCCGGCTCGCTCATTATCCGATAACGCGTTGAGTTCAAGCGCGTTTGCTGACAATGCTGGCAAGAAAATTCCCAAAACAAAACCCATAAAAAACGATCGCGCCATTTAATTTCCCTTGCGTAATTTTGCATCAATATGACAGATAATAGTCAGAGGGTCTAGTAACTTGGCGGGCACATCGGAGTGGGAGCTGGTGTATTGATAAATGGGGTTGGTTTGGTACGAATTTTCGCGATGATTGCCTTGAGTTCAGCTCTTATGGTAGTGCCCATTAGTGCACAAGTGGCGTCCGAGCAACCTCTGGCAGGGCTTTTGCAAGGGCGAAACCAAGCCACGGGCGACGGCGCGCGGCTGGTGTTAACGCTTGGGCTCAGTGCCGCTCAGCCTTGGAGTGCGCGCGTTTTGTCCGATCCAGCGCGTCTTTTAATCGATGTGAAAGGGGCGGATTTTTCCCTCCTTGATCTGAGCGATCTTCGTAATATCGCCTTGGGTGAGACGCGTTTTGGGCGTTTTCGTCCCGGATGGGCCCGCCTTGTGGTGACCTTGCGCGACTTTATGACCATTGATGAGGCAGTACTTATCCCCCATACCAAAGGTGCTGATCTGCGGGTGATCTTGAAAAAAGCGACGCCAGAGGCATTTGATAACGCCGCCTCACGGCCTGAACCCGCCTTTTGGATCCAACCTAACATCATCAAAACTATCCGTTTGGGGGAAGATCTGTCTCGCCAAAAGGTGTATAAACCCTCGCTGACACTGGTGCTAGACCCTGGTCACGGCGGGCTTGACCCTGGCGCAATTGTCGATGGCACCTCTGAGGCCGAGATGATGCTGGCTTTTGCCTTTGAACTAAAAACCTTGTTCAATGATAAGGGCGTGGAGACGATCATGACAAGGCAAAGCGATGTGTTTGTGCCCCTTGAGGCGCGCTCAAGCATTGCGCGCTTTCATGGGGCGGATGTGTTTTTGTCGCTGCACGCCGACGCGCTGCCCTTGGGGGAGGCGTTGGGAGTTACAATTTATACTATGAATGAAACGGCCTCTGAACAAGCGGCAGCGATGTTGGCCCAGCGTCACGACCGTGATGATATATTGGCTGGCGTTGATCTGGCGGCCCAAGATGAACAGGTCACCAAAGCGCTGATGGCCATGGCCAGGTTGGAAACCATGCCGCGCACAAACAGGCTGGCCCAAGAGATTAAAAAAGGAATCCTTGCCAAGGGACTTGAGATGTATTCGCGTCCAGTGCAATCGGCGGCTTTTTCGGTTTTAAAATCGCCTGATATCCCTTCGGTGTTAATCGAGCTTGGTTTTTTAACGTCAACCACCGACTTTTCGCGGCTCAATGATGTGGTGTGGCGAAGTGCTATGCAAAATGCTTTAGTCGATGCGGTGGTCAGTTGGGCCAAGGACGACCCAAATGTGCAACAATATTTTTCCAGGTAGCTGCTTACTTCGCAAAAATATGTTTTGTGCTTTTGACCTCGGCTGTGGCTGATGTATAAGGGCATCTCAACCTTTTGATTGGGTCAGATGCGGGTCTTATTGTCATTGATTGGCGTGTTTTTCACTGTGGCCACTTTGGGGCTATTTTGTGCCGCCTTGTCGTTAGGGGCCGTGTTTTGGATTTATGGCCGTGACCTGCCCAGCTATCAAAGACTAGCTCTTTACACGCCTCCGACCATTAGCCGTGTTTTTGATGGCGATGGACAGATTTTAGATGAGTTTGCCAAAGAGCGCCGTCTTTACACCCTGATTGAAGATATCCCAGACCTTGTGCGCAATGCCTTTGTGGCGGCCGAGGATCAAAATTTCTATCAGCATCAAGGCTATGATGCGCGCGGCATGGTATCGGCGCTTAAAGATGCGATTGTCTCGCGGGGACGCAATGTGCGTGGCGCCTCGACTATTACCCAGCAGGTGATGAAGAACTTTCTTTTGTCGGGCGACCGTACGGGTGAGCGTAAGATCAAAGAAATTATCTTGGCCACGCGTCTAGAAAAAACTCTCTCGAAAGACAAGATCCTTGAGCTTTACTTGAATGAGATATTCTTGGGACAAAACTCCTATGGGGTTACGGCGGCCGCCCAAACCTATTTCAACAAGACTCTTGATGCTTTGAATGTAGAAGAAGCCGCGGTCTTGGCCTCATTGCCCACGCAGCCTTCAAATTTTCATCCGGTGCGCGGGCGCAAGTTGCTGCTTGATAGGCGCAATTACGTGATAAGGCGAATGTTCGAAGATGGGTACATTACCCAAACCATGCGTGATCAGGCGCTGGAGGCGCCGCTTTTGTCGGTGCAGGCGGGGGATTACACCTCATTTCGTGATGCGATCCCGCCGCGCAGCTATTTTACCGACGAAATCCGCCGCCAACTTTCTGGCAGCTTTGGTGAAGATGAATTTTTTAGCGGCGGCCTGACCATTCGCGCCACCGTCGATCCTGCTTTGCAAGAAACAGCCGCTATAGCACTGCAAGCGGGGCTGGAGGCTTATGACCGCAACAGGGGGCGCTGGCGGGGCACGGGCCTATTCGTGTCATCTGATAAGCTGGCTCAAGACTGGCGTGCTGCTCTGACCGATATAAGTGTGCCGCGCGACATTAAAGATTGGCATGTGGCAGTGGTTTTGTCCCTGACCAAATCCGAGGCTGTAATCGGCATTGACGGTGTTAAAAGCAAAAACGCTGAAACCATTCCCCTGTCTGAGCTGCAATGGGCGCGCAAACTTCTTCCAGAAAATAAGTTAGGACCCAAAGTAACCCGACCCAGTGATTTATTAACTGTGGGTGAAGTTATATTCGTGCGGCGAGTCACCTATAAGGGGGGTGAGTTCAATCATTGGTCACTGCATCAACTCCCCGAGTTGGAAGGGGCTTTTATGGCCATGGACGTCAACACGGGCCGCGTTTTGGCTATGCAGGGCGGTTTTTCTTACCAAACAACCGTGTTTAACCGTGCAACTCAAGCTCTACGCCAACCCGGTTCGGCCTTTAAACCCTTTGTCTATGCTGCGGCGCTTGATAGTGGTTTTACACCCTCAACCGTGGTGGTGGATGCGCCGATCGAGATCAACACTCCCGAAGGGCTTTGGAGTCCGAAAAACTCATCTGATAAATATTTCGGCCCTACGCCTTTGCGCACAGGAATCGAGCAAAGCCGTAATCTGATGACCGTGCGCATGGCCCAAGAAATTGGCATGGACAGGGTCGCCACCTATGCCGAAAAGTTTGGAGTGTATAGTCCGATGCAGCCCTATTTGGCCAACTCGCTTGGCGCGCAAGAGACCACGCTTTTTAAAGTGGTTGCTGCCTATGCCATGTTCGCCAATGGCGGCGAACGAGTAGAACCGACACTGGTTGATCGGGTGCAAGATCGGTTTGGCACAACCGTTTACCGCCACGATCAGCGCCGCTGCTTAAGCTGCGGCGATGCGCAATTGCCTGTGGGTGAGGCGCCTTTAATTTTCTCGGACCGTGAACGGGTGATGGATGCAATCACCGCTTATCAGCTGACCTCGATGCTGCAAGGCGTACTTACAAGGGGCACCGCGCGATCGATTGTTTTGCCAGTGCCAATCGCTGGTAAAACTGGCACTACCAACGATTCGAAAGATGGTTGGTTTGTTGGCTTCAGCTCAAATATCGTGGCTGGGTGTTATATGGGTTTTGATCAGCCGCGCTCAATGGGCCGGGGAGTTTACGGGGGTGCGCTTTGTGGACCTGCCTTTCAAAGTTTTATGGAACGTGCGATTGCCAAGTTTGGTGGCAGCAATTTTAGGGTGCCGCCAAATGGCTATTTTCTAAATATCGACCGTTTTAGTGGCGCGCGTTTGCCGGATGATGCGGTTGGCGATAATGTGATTGCCGAATATTTTCGTAATGACATTGCCCCTGTCTTTGGTCAGAATGCGTTGGTAGACGGTGGCTTTACGATGGGTAGTAACCTGCCGCTGTTTGTTTTGGGTGAAGGCGATGATGCACTTGAACAAAACTACACCCCAGAAGTGCCAACAGAGCAAGGCGGAGTGGCTCAGCCTGAGACAGCAGATTTTGGCACGTTAAGTTCTGGCGGCCTGTATTAGGGATCATTTGTCTTGCCCGCCGTAGATATTGGCTCTAAAATGCCTTTACGTTCATCTAGTTAGGAAATTCGATATGCGCGCTGAAACGCAATCTCAGGTGGTCGCCATCAAAAAATCAATTGCTCTTTTGGCACAGCGTATGGATCTAGAAACTACTTCGCATCGTATGGAAGAGTTTGATGCTCTAATCGAAAACCCCGAATTGTGGAATGATCCTGCGCGGGCACAAAATCTGATGCGGGAACGTCAAGCGTTGATCGACCAGATCTCGACTTATAGGTTGATTGAGGGCAGTTTAAGAGATAATCTGGATCTTATTGAGTTGGGCGATTCCGAGGGTGACGCTGTCATAGTGGCCGAGGCCGAGGCTTCACTCAAAGCATTAGTTGTGCAAGCCGCTGCCAAAGAGTTAGAGGCTCTTTTGGACGGTGAAGCCGATGCCAATGACACGTTTTTAGAGATTAACGCCGGCGCTGGTGGTACGGAAAGCTGCGACTGGGCCTCAATGCTGGCGCGCATGTACGTTAGGTGGGCCGAGAAAAAAGGGTATAAGGTCGAGGCCCAATCCATGTCCGAGGGCGAAGAGACTGGAATCAAATCGGTGGCTTATCGGATAAGCGGCCTGAATGCATATGGCTGGCTAAAATCAGAAAGCGGCGTGCATCGGTTGGTTCGGATTTCACCATTTGATTCCGCGGCGCGGCGTCACACGTCTTTTTCTTCGGTTTGGGTCTATCCTGTGGTCGATGATAATATCGATATTGAAGTAGCTGCAAATGATATTCGCATTGACACTTACCGCTCATCTGGGGCGGGGGGGCAGCATGTCAATACCACCGACTCCGCTGTGCGGATAACCCATATGCCAACTGGCATTGTGGTGACAAGCTCTGAAAAGTCACAGCACCAAAACCGTGCCAACTGTATGGCCGCGCTGAAGTCGCGACTTTATCAACTGGAGCTTGATAAGCGCAATGCCGCGATTAATGCAGCGCATGAAAATAAAGGTGATGCGGGCTGGGGAAATCAGATCAGATCTTATGTGTTGCAACCTTATCAAATGGTTAAAGATTTGCGCACGGGCACGGAAACATCTGACAGCCAAGGCGTGCTGGACGGTGACCTTGACCGCTTTATGGCCGCCACGTTGGCCCAAGAGGTGGCGGGTAAATCCCGTGCCGAAGCTAATCAAGAATAGAGGCGACCGCTGGGGTGCCCCTATAACTAGTAAAAGCAATAGATATAGACCGCTATTTTGAAACGGGGGCCAATTTATCAGTAGACAAAGGATCTTCTTTGCGTTGCACCGACCCTTCAAACTGTGCACCCGATTCGATTGCAATCGTTTTGTGAATGATATCGCCTTCAACTTTAGCGGTTGAAGTAAGGCGCACTTTAAGGCCGCGCACGCGTCCTATAATGTGACCGTTTATCACGATGTCATCAGCAATAACTTCGCCGCGTATGGTAGCGCCTTCGCCAATGGTTAGCAAATGTGCGCGGATATCGCCCTCAATTGTACCTTCGACTTCCACGTCACCTGTGGTGTTCAGATTACCTACGACAGTAAGATTTGCGGACAAAACCGAAGCTTTATGTTTAGGTGACGAAATGCCTGAAATTACAGAATCAACCTTGGTCGCTGCATGCGTCGCTTTTTGCTCCACTGCTTCTTGCGCTTCAGGTTGTACTAAAGGTTTCACGACTGGTTCATTTATTCTACTTTTAGAAAACATTTTTAGCTGCCCTAATAAAAGTCATCGGGTTAACCGGCTTTCCATTCATCCTGACTTCATAGTGAAGATGGGTGCCTGTAGACCGTCCTGAGTTCCCCATATCACCTATTCTTTCGCCGCGCGACACTTTTTGTCCAACTTTTACGCGTAATAGTGATAAATGACCGTATCTTGTTTCTATTCCGAATTTATGACTTATTTTAATAAGCCTTCCATATCCCGATTCCCAGTTTGCATAGGTTATGATCCCATCTGCTGGAGCATAAAGTGGTGTGCCGTAACCCGAAGCAAAATCTGTTCCTTCATGCATACGTTTGCCGCCTTCTTTTGGGTCGGTTCTGATTCCAAAAGATGAAGTTAAACGGTATTTATTTTGCAAAGGAATGCCAAAGGGTATATTTTGGATAGCAACGGCATAAAGGTTTAGCGTATCAAAACCGTTAACAATTAGCTGGGATCGGTTTATTAACCCGTCCTGTGTATCTCCTAATTTTTCCAGCGCCGGCGATAGAAGGGGGCCGCCTTGGCCCAAGTATCCGTCACGCACCTGATCAAGTAGAACGTCTGCATCAAGGCCCACGGCCGAGAGCATATTTCGCAGCGGTTCGGTTGACAGTTCGACGGCCTCTTCCAGGCGTGCCAAAATAAGTTCATTGCGTAAGTTGGTGCCTGCTTGGACATGTTCCAAATTGGCGATCATCTCTTCGGCACTTGCAATTTCATCCTCTAGGGTGCCCGTATTTAGGGCGGCGCTTTCCAGAGCCTCGGCCATATAATACAAGCTGTCTTGCGCGTCGTCTGCTATTTCTTGGATTGACCGCTTAGCCCCTTTGGGTCCTTTGACTTTGGCTTTTATATCTTTGGTTTCTGCGCGGGCGGCGTCACGCTCTTTAATGGCGCGTCGCAGGGTGTTTTGAATGACATCTATGCCCGTTTCTAATTCACGTAACTGATCGTCCGAAGCGAGTAAGGTGGTTTGCATTTGCGAAACCTGCGCAAGGGCTTTGTTAAAGCGTTTTTGCGCGCTGATAGCTTCATTGGTGCGCAGATTGAGGTCTTGGGATAAAGCGCTTAAACGTTGCTCAAACAATCGTTGCTGACTGCCCGATTGATCGCGCTCACCGCTGGATTGTGTGGCCTCAATCAAAACGATGGTGGTGGAGAATAAAAGCCACAAGAATAGAAAGGCCAGAATCGTCGTAGCGCTTATCTGGGCAAAAGGCGTCAAACGCACATAGCGCATGTCACTTTCGGTTTTTAAATAGATGCGTTGCTCGGGAAAATATCGACCTAACCGTGCATTTACTGTATTCAAAAATGCGCTTATCATTTATCAATCCTAAGCTTTGAACAGAACAGTTAGAGAGGCGTGCTTAAAACGACAAGGCATGGCTTGGCTGAAGTCGGCCTCTGAAAGGTTGAATGCCAAATTTTGGTTGATTTGAGCAGAATTTCGCTTATTTTTTGAAGCCAATATTGGGTTTGGTGTGTCACTAGACGGCGGCTTTTGTGGCGGCCAAAACCGCCTCGGCATGGCCCTTGACTGAGACTTTGCGCCAAATCTGTAAAATCCGACCGTCAGAGCCTATCAAAAAAGTTGCGCGCTCGATGCCTGAGTATATTTTCCCATACATAGATTTTTCGACCCAGGTACCGTAGGACTCGCATATGGTGTTTTCATAATCTGACAGTAAAGAAATGTTTAAATTATGTTTTTTGACAAATTTATCATGCGCTTTGATAGGGTCCTTTGAAATGCCAAAGATCACCGTATTGGCTTTGGCAAATTCATGTGCCAGGGCCGTGAAGTCTAACGCTTCGATTGTGCAGCCAGGCGTGTCATCTCTGGGATAAAAGTAAAGCACAACTTTTTGGGGCATAAGTGCTGACAATGTAACGCTTTCACCGCCATCACATAGCAAGGTGAAGTCGGGAGCGCTGTCGGATGGGGTTAAAACTGTTTCGCTCATTCTATATCCTTGCATTAAATAAAACGATATTACTGTTTTAGTTGCCTTTTACAAAAGATAAAGGCAACCCAAGAATAAAATAAGAAAGAAGTCTATGCCCAATTGGCCCAACGATAATAAAGCAAGTGA
>Ga0115566_10000664_pt1 | contig 29484 bp, 27 predicted proteins | sample COGITO_mtgs_1204_3_FD_87173 | JGI IMG/M metagenome (GOLD analysis project Ga0115566, IMG submission 87173) | Pelagic marine microbial communities from North Sea - COGITO_mtgs_120405 | ecosystem: Environmental > Aquatic > Marine > Epipelagic | place: Germany:Helgoland, sampling site Kabeltonne...
CATCCAGAGAGCTTAAGTATTGTTTGAGGTCATAGCGAAAACTGCCGCAGGATTGTATGGTGTCATTGAGCGTATCGAAATTTTCGATAGCGACAAAATCTACTACCGTCGCTCCAGCCGAGCGCATGTCATCGAGCGCATCGAAGAAGAGTTGTTTGATTTCGGCATCGGCGGTGTCGTGATCAACCAGCCTTCTGAACACGCCGATACGCTTTCCGTTCAAGCCATCTTGTTTAAGAAATTCACGATAGTCAGCTTCCCTTCTATTCGGAACCGACAGGCTGTCGTTTGGATCATAGCCGGCGACGACATTAAAAAGTTTTACACCGTCTTCTACAGACCGTGTCATCGGTCCAGCGACATCTCTATCGAATATTAGCGGTATTACACCATCTCTACTGGTCAGGCCCAGCGTCGAGCGAATGCCAAACAAGGCCAGATGTGAAGACGGCCCCCTGATCGAGTTCCCAGTATCGCTACCCATGCCGGCGACGGCGAAGTTGGCAGCGACTGCCGAAGCGGTGCCGCCAGAAGAACCGGCAGGAACAAAATTAGTGTCGTAGGCGTTCGCGGTTCGGCCGAAGGATGAGGAAACGGTCTCTCTAGGACTGAATGCCCATTCAGCCATATTGGTCTTCGCTATTATTATTGCCCCGGCTTCACGAAGCTTTCGCACCATAAAGGCGTCATCCGGTGGATAGCTTTCCAGGAGCGTAATGGAGCCTCCCGTGGTTATCATGTCATGGGTATCGAAATTATCTTTCACTACTATGGGTGTGCAGAATAATTCTGGAAGCGACTCATTGGATGCCAGAGCCCGATCGACTTCGTCCGCCTTGGCTAAGGCTGTGGGATTAGTCACGATGATTGCATTAATCCCGCTGGACTGATCGTAGGTTTCTATACGCTGCAGGTAGCTTGAGACCACTCCATGGCAGGAAGTTTCACCCGCAACTAGCGCATCTTGAATGTCACCGATAGTGGTCTCCACTATATCCAACGGCTGCCCCGATTGGCAGGCAGCGAGCCCTACAGATACAACAATCACTATCAAGGGTTTTTGCAAGCGGACTGCGAGTGCTTTATGTATTCCTGTTAGCTTCACTTGTGTTGTTCCTGTCTCTAGATCGGTGAGTTTATTATGCAATAAATTTCAATGTTCTACGCGATGAATGCGTCATCGCTCTATCGTTCTATCGCTTAGCGCTTGTTATGACTTCTCGCCATCTCCTTCGTAGTCATCAGACTAATTGATGGCGAGGCAATCTCTATAATTACAACATTCAAGCGTGCTATGGGGTTATTGAAAAGAAGCATCCGAAACTATTCTAGATTCAGGTGGCTTCCATTAACTATTTGTAAAGACGATACATCAGCAGCGCCGCGCGTTTGCTCTGACTGGGCAGCGCGGACATTCGCGCAGTTTCGTTTATAGTATGTCCGCCAGACCCGCTCAAGCCCAGACCATCGATAGCCATGTCTACAAGCCCCGATGTAAATGAGACATCGGCTGCACCTGCCAGGCGTGGATTGACGGGAGCGACACTACCAAAGCCAAGGTCGAGGCTCGCCCCACTGTAGACACGCAATAATTCAGCATTGCCTTCGGTAGGTGCCAGGGGTGGATAGCCATCATCGAATTCAATCTCTGCGCTGGTTTGGGGGAAGTTGGCGGCGACTATTTCGCGCATGGTACTGCGTGCTCTCTCCAATTGCTCCAGAGAGACCGCGCGCAGGTCACCAGTTACCAGCGCACTCTCAGCAACTACGTTATTCTTGCCAAACGCAGTGCCGCTGCTGGACTGGGTGTCATGAGTGATCTCGCTGCCACCCAGGATGCGACCTGGATTAAAGGTGAGGTTCTCTTCCTGTTGCAGGTTCTCCATAAACAACAGCAATATCCTCGCCGTTTCATAAATTGCGCCTGGGCCGATGTCTTCGCGAAATACCTGTGAAGAATGCGCGGGTGTGCCCTTAACTTGGAGAGTCCAGTCTGAAGAACCGCGCCGTGAGATGTTTGCCGTTGCCGGATTGCCATCGCCATCTTCAAAACCGATAGCAATATCAGCGTATTCGGCGGCATCGATGAGTGCCTTCTTGCTCAATGAAAGTGGGCTACCGCTCAGTTCTTCATCACCGGTAAGCACCACAGTAATGTCCATGTCTTGTAACTGGCCGGATGCGTTGAGCGCGCGCAGCGCCTGCAGCATGATGAGGTTGCCACCCTTCATGTCGGTGATGCCGGGGCCGGCGGCTCGCTCAGCATCGATGCGCTCGAAGCGCTGAAAGGGATTGCTGGGTTCAAATACGGTATCTAGATGTCCTATCAGTAGAAGCTTGGGCCCGTTACCTTCGCCGCGTATCTCGGCGATCAGGTGGCCGGCACGACCGAAGCCCGCGCCATCTTCCCAGCGTGTCTCAAACCCAATCGCATCGAAGTGGGGCATCAGTAGCTCACCGACCCTGCGCACTCCAGCAAAGTTCATGGTGCCACTGTTGATGTTTACGCTTTCAATGAGTAGTTCTTCAGCGGCAGCGTTACTGTTATCGATAAACTCGACCATTGCTTGTTCAGTACTATCAAGCTGGGCAAAAGTCGGAAGTTGCCAGCTCATCGCCAGAAACAGAACAGCGGCATTAAAAGTAGAGCGAGTCATAGAGAGCACCTTTGAGAGTATCGAGTGGAGAATATAGAGTATGTCTATTACAGCACCCAGTGGCTATACCCTGTCAATGTTGTGAATCAGGAACATTAGATCATAGACTTCAGATTGCCAGATCGCCTTCTTTATAATTCAGAAATTAAATCAACACTATAAACCAGAGGGACGGACTTAAACCTTACTCTGCTATTGCTTAATGCGTCAGCGGAAACAAGGCAAAAACACAGTGGATATGAGCTTCTATTGCTTACCTTATTGTGCCTATTTCGAAAGCGGCTATATTAGTGCAAGCCAATAAGGCGTATAGTAACTAGCTGTCCCTCCGCATAACGAGCTTACTGGCAACCAGCCTAGTTACCTCCATTCTGCATCCCATTTGCCTTGAGTAGGTGGGGACTGATCTTTTATACTCACCATTGTTTACGGCTGTCATAGATAGTTGCCGCATCAAAGTAGTGTTTGAAATTTCGCGCGTTGATCTAACGAAGAATCAACGCGGGCATACTTATTGTTTTTGACCGCGCATTGTGTAGACCTATTTACCCTGTGACTCGCCCGAGATTAGAGCGTTGTCAGCTGCGTATTTCATTGTAGATATCGGCTCTCAAGAGTGCCGGTATAGTTTCCCCAAATCTTTTCAGGATATATATGGCACTTGATAGTGTGAAGCAAGACGACCTACAACCCACCATTCTTTCCTATGTTAAAGACATTCCAAATCTGTGCTCACTTGCGGGTCTAGCTTGTACTGTTTCAGCCATCTATTTGAGTATTCTCGGTGTTTACTACGGGGCAATGATAGGAATGATCTGGGCGGTGGCTTTTGATTGGGCAGATGGGCTGATTGCGAGAAGGCTTAAGGGGCGAACCGGTAACGATCGAATTTTTGGTGGCCAGCTTGATGTGGTAATCGACATCGTTAGCTATGGAGTTACACCTGCGATTCTTCTGCTTAGCTACGGAAAATTCGAAGCAGTTTTTCTGATAGGTGCGTTTATTGTTCTGGCAGCGAGCGCAATTAGACTAAGTTATTTTAGTACCTACGGGCTTTCATCCGATTCCAAGTACACAGGCCTGGCCCTCGATAATAATAGTCTTGTTTTAGTTTTTCTGTTTCTCTTCGAAAGTATCTTTAGTGAGCAAGTATTCTCTCTCGTTCTCTACGGGGTTTGTGTTCTCTTGGCTGGGTTAAATGTATCGCAGATCAAGACTCCCAAATTTTCCGGAAACCCAACTAGCGTTTACATGCTCGCTGTTTATACAGCTAGCATAACTGCTATCTATGCATGGAAGCTTTTATAGAAAGCTAAAGAATTCGTTCTATAAGTTAATTAACACCGACAAAACACAAGGATTAAACAGCACATGGTTGTATACACAGTAGGAACTTTCGATATGTTACACGTAGGTCATCTAGCATTATTGGAGCACTGTCGAAGGCTGGGCAGCGTTGTAGCGGTTGGTGTTGCCTCTGATCGGGTCGTAAATTCCTATAAACCTAATAAGCCTGTTATCCCTCTAGAGCAAAGAATGCAGATGCTCAGATCGCTGCGTTGCGTAGATGTAGTAAGACCGTATTTTGAGCTCGAATATGTATCCGGCTGCAGAGATTTGGATGTTGATATCTTTGTTGTAGGAGAAGATTGGGGCGATAAGCCGCATAACATCGATGTGGAAAATTTTCTTAAGAGCAAGGGCAGTGAGATAGTCAAAGTCAATTACGACCTTCGAACTTCCTCTTCGCAGATTAAGAAAGATGTGTTGGCGCAACCTGTAATTGGCAGGGAACTACCGCATGCTATTGCTGGGAGTCGGCAGACGGGCGCGTTCGCTCTATAAGTTTTGTCTCGTGTTAGAGCCAAATCTGAATACCAAATTTGAATAAGAGAGACCCTAATCAATCGTACGATTACCGAGGATGATAATCATGAGTAAGGCTCAAAAAAGCAACAAGGAAACCAAGAAGAAAGCGGCGCTGACCCCGAAGGAGAAGAAGGCCGCTAAGGCGGCAGGTAAGCAAGCTAAGAATGTACTTGGTAACTAGCTTAATTAGTTCGCATTCGTAGAGAGAAAGGCGATTAGAAAGGCCTCGATAGATTCGCCCACGCTGGGAACAAGCAATAGGATCAGTACAGTAAGTACTGATCCGGCGGCGCAAAGAATAAGATAGTTTCTTAGTGTCATGATAGCTTCCTTTAGTCTAGCGAGGGGCGAGCTCGAATATCCAGCTGTTACCGTCTTCGATGTCTGCTCTGGCGGTGGCGATTGCTTCGGCCGACACTGGCGTGGGCACGCCGCTGTACTTGGCTAGCAATTTAGCAGCCACCCCATTCAGCACATCGCCTTCCTCAATCCGAACAAGCTTTCTGGGGTAGCGTACATTGTTGACGCGCAACACGCCTTCATCATTGCCTGCGTCCGCGTCAAACGCCCATTCCTTCCAAACCTTACCGAGAAAGGACTTCATGTAGCCTGAGACCACGTAAATCTTGCCGTCGCTCTCGAGTATAAAAATGCGGCGTGTGGCCATCGGGTCGTTTAGCTGTAGCTCGATAGTAAAGATGTCATCGGTGAAGCTCCAGTCTGGCTCGGGCCCGGTGTGTAGCTCTCCTGCAATCATCTCGCCACCAGGGAAAACTACCGTGGCACCATCACCACTACTGCGCTGGACGCGAAGCGTGCCGATCGTTACCGCACCAAGCAGCACAACGAATCCAAGCATCTGCAGCACGATCTTAAGAATTTTCACCAGCGAGCCTCCAAAGCGTCAATAGGCTCGAATAGTAAGTGATTTGCGGCAGCGCGTCTCTTTTTTCGACATCGTCGGTCGGTGCGAATCCTGTTGAGGGCAACAAAAAGTCGACGTTCTAATCCCGCCTTAGCCTGGGAAGAAGGCCCTAGGCATTGCCTTTCGCGTGCATCGGACTACACTCCTAGGGCAATACTAATTTTCTGATCGATTCAAAAGGTATCTACGATGAAATTAACTCTCATAAGAAAAATAATAGGGGTTATCCTGCTGGGCGCTTTTTCCCAGTTTTCCATGGCCGACAATGCCTCTTCCGCTACTGAAATAGCCGGAATTGTAGCTTCCATGAACCATTTTGCTTCTGATGCGGACAAAGCCAAGTTGATGGCTATCTCGGCCGACGATAGTCTCGCTGGTGCAGTTCGAGCGATGGCTACTGCCGTGACGAATATTGCCCATGCGGCCAATGCGGAAGGCAAAGCGGCGATGGCAACACTGGCCGCTAATGATCAGGCTCCGGATCGTGCCAGAGCCTTGGCAGGCGTAATCGGAAACTTCAATCACATGGCGAGTGCAGACGATAAGGCTAAACTTACCGAGTTGTTCGACTTATAGTCTACACAGAATAAAAAAGCCTCGATTCGTAAAGAGTCGAGGCTTTTTTATTCTATACTTAAATCCAGTTAATGATTTTATAGTTGTGAAACTCCGGCAATGCAACACACCACTGAATAACGAAACTAGAAAATGGCCCTATCGAATCTAAGGACTGAGCATCTAGAGGCCAACGTGCGCAGGTTCATTGTCTTTCGGCTACTCTATTCGGCACGCTTCTACTATCCTGTCTTTACCGTTCTATTTCTCGATTACGGCCTCACCCTGGAGCAATTTTCCATACTTAATATTGTGTGGGCGCTGACAATAGTCTTCGCCGAGGTTCCTTCGGGCGCGATGGCAGATATCGTCGGAAGAAAACGTTTAGTAGTTTTCGCTGCAGCTCTTATGGTTATCGAGATGAGCCTGATAGTGTTCGCTCCCATCGGTGCCTCTTCGCTACTCTTTCTCCTTTTTCTGGGTAACAGAGTTTGCTCTGGCTTGTCAGAGGCGGCAGCTAGCGGGGCGGACGAGGCGTTGGCCTATGACTCGCTGAGTGCTCTGGGTAGAGAGGGGGATTGGTCTAAGGTTCTTGAGCGAACAACGCAGGTGGTTTCGGTTGGTTTTTTTATAACAATGATTCTTGGTGCGTTAGTCTATGATCCGAGCCTAGTGAATGGTTTCTTGGCTTGGTTGAATCCAGACTGGGGATTGTCGGGAGATATGATCATCAGGTTGCCGGTAATTCTCACCTTGTTCACATCGATAATCTTGTTGATCACTACCCTGGGTTTTCATGATATCGATGCGCAAAGCGAAAGCGCTCTGGATGAGCCCGAATCAGTAGGAACCTCATTGCTAGATCCATTTAGACAGATCCTCGCCGCCGGAAGATGGACATTCAACCATCGGTTCGTGTTATTCGTTATTTTGGCTGCACTGGCTTTGGATAGTGTGGGCAGGCAGTTCGCGGTGCTCGCCAGTGAATATTACCGGCTCATAGATATTCCGGTTAGCTGGTTTGGCTTCATTGGAGCAGGCATGTCCCTGGTGGGTATAGTCAATGCAAGGTTTTCACGCTACTTAGTTGGAAACCATTCGCCGATGTTTAACTTTTTAACGCTGTCTTCGATCTTGATAACGGGGTTGCTTGGGCTCTGCTTCGCTATTCCCTACTATGGCGTGCTCTTCGCTATTGGTGCCTTTGCGATGATGGGTATGGTGCAGTTTCAATCGAGCTACTATATCAATAAGGAGGTCGACTCTGCGCATCGGGCGACCGTATTAAGCTTTAAGGGCCTCGCCCTTAATTTGGGATTGGGGTTCGCCAGCTTTTTATATACTAGCTATGTGGTCTTTCTGCGGGCTCAAGCAGAAGGCGCGTCCTCGGAGGAAGTGCTACGCGATGGCATTTTCATAGATGCCTTGCGCGGTTTTCCGGTTTACTTCCTATTCCTGTTTGCAGTATTTCTGCTACTGGGCTGGGCGTTTATGAAGCCGAGAAAAGCAATCTTTGAAAAGCGCTAGAATTTGATCCCCAGTCTAGGTTGCGAAGTGGTGTATAGAGAGGCTAGATCGGGTAACTATTGAACGAAAAGATAGTCGTTAGCGTTTACGACTTCGTTGCGCAAGGGATTTTGGCTGACGCTAATGCCGCCTGTTCGTCGGAACCTTACCTCAGCCTGACCATCACTGTTCGCACAGGTGGAAATAGGCGTTTACGTAGAGGCGGCTATGCGTATGCGATAGTGACTCTTCTGGCAAACCTTGTCATACAGGTCCAGACTCATCCTATTTGATGTCCCGTTTGAAATATACCAATTCACCATCCCAAACTCGGCAGGCACGCTTGTTTGACAACCAAACAGCAAGAGGCTCATGGATAGTAGGGTCAGGATTCTAGTCATTGAATAGCTACAATTTTTGGGAGCCGGGGGATTGAGTCAGCATAGAATCTATCTTCATTAATGTCTACAGGCTTTAATTATCGCGAGTAAGCTGAGAAACAGGCAAGAGAAAAGAAGAGACTGCCTGTAGACGTGTGCAGTTGATAGTAAGCTAGATTGCGCAGCTAACAGGCCAGAAGGCAATGTGTGTTTTAGCTCAGCTCAAAGCTGCTTTGGCGCGAGTCATTGAGTTAATATAGTTGAGTGACCAGCGTCAATCGATGTATAAGATCACGAAAGCGAAGCGCTTAGATTATAAGAAAGGAAGAATGAGTTAATGAATACACCGACAATAGTTTCTTTGCTTGCCTACTTCTTGCTGATGATAGCAATCGGTGTGTATGGTTACTTTAAGTCTACTTCCAATGTTTCTGAGTACATGCTTGGTGGGCGCAAGCTGCACCCGGCAGTGGTTGCTTTGTCTGCCGGCGCATCGGATATGAGCGGCTGGATGTTGATGGGCTTGCCGGGAGCCATCTATCTGTCTGGGCTTGGAGCTGCCTGGATCGCCGTTGGGCTTGTAATAGGCGCTTACTGTAACTATCTTTTGGTGGCTCCTCGACTTCGTGTCTATACCGAAGAGGCCGATGATGCGATTACTATTCCTGACTATTTTGAGAAGCGTTTTCATGATGACTCCCGTGCACTGAGAGTTTTTTCCTCTCTGGTCATCGTCATTTTTTTCACGCTCTATACGTCGGCGGGCATAGTCGCTGGCGGCAAACTATTTGAAGCTTCTTTTGGGCTCAACTATCAGATCGGCCTTGTGATCACAGCTGGTGTCGTTGTTGCCTATACGATGTTTGGTGGTTTTCTCGCCGTCAGCCTGACCGATTTCGTGCAAGGCTGCATCATGTTTGTCGCTCTAATCTTAGTGCCGATTGTCACTTGGCAAGAGTTAGGCAATCTAGGCGCATCGGTGCAAACGTTGACAGAATTGAACCCAGATTACCTGTCATGGTTTTCCGGGATAACAGTTCTGGGGCTTATTAGTAGTCTATCCTGGGGGCTTGGTTACTTTGGTCAACCCCATATAATCGTTCGCTTCATGGCAATTCGATCTCTGGCTGAGATGAAGACGGCGCGTCGAATCGGTATGACCTGGATGGTGACCGCAGTCATTGGAGCTGTATTAACCGGGCTGCTGGGATTTCTCTATGTCAGCCAGAGCGTTTCCGTTTTGGACGACCCTGAAACTGTCTTTATTCTGTTATCACAGGTGCTATTTAATCCCTATATTTCCGGATTTCTGCTAGCGGCGATTCTTGCCGCTATTATGAGCACAATCTCGTCGCAGCTTTTGGTGTCTTCAAGTTCTCTCACCGAAGACTTCTATAAGAATTTTTTGCGGAAGAGCGCGACACAAGCTGAGCTAGTGGCCGTTGGCCGTGGCTCTGTTCTCGCTGTTGCGGTAGTGGCTACAATTCTTGCCCACGATAGTAATAGTTCGATTCTAGATCTTGTTAGCAATGCATGGGCAGGCTTTGGTGCTGCATTTGGGCCGGTAATTTTGCTCAGCCTGTTCTGGGTGGGATTGACACGAAATGGCGCTCTGGTTTCTATGCTCTGCGGCGCTGTGACGGTACTGTTTTGGATCTACAGCCCTTTTACCATTGGTGGCGAGGCCTTATCTGCTGTCATCTACGAGATAGTCCCCGGCTTTATTGTAGCGACTACCGCTGCAATTCTTGTTTCCAAGTTTGATGCTGCTCCGAGTACTGCAATCAGCGAGAGGCACCAGCATATTTCCGCACTAATGATTCGAGATAAAGGGGTCGGAGGGATTTAATTTTAATCCCTCCGACCCCTTTAATTTTTCTATCTGATATTCGCGATATTGGCCGCTTCTTGCTGGCTCGCTAGAAATTCTTCGTAGTCGCCTTGAAAATCTATCAACTTATGATCTCGAATCTCGATGACTCGGGTAGCCAGTGAGGAAACGAATTCTCGGTCGTGGCTCACAAAAATCAGTGTCCCCTCATAGTGAGTCAGGGCCAGGTTTAAAGCTTCGATGGTTTCCATGTCCAGATGGTTGGTGGGTTCGTCCATGATCAGCACATTCGGGTCCATCATCATCAGCTTGCCGAAGAGCAGCCTATTCTTCTCGCCTCCGGAACAGACCTTCACTGACTTCTCGAAATCTTCCGAGGAGAACAAGAGCCTGCCTAGGGTGGCGCGCACGATCTGATCGCCATGGCTTGGTTTGCGCCACTGGCTCATCCAGTCAAATAGGTTCTGATCGCTATCGAAATCCTTGGTACTGTCCTGCGGGCAGTATCCCAGAGTAGCGGCTTCGGCCCATTGCACGGTTCCATGATTTACCGAGAGCTCATTTAGCAGGCAGCGTAGAAAGGTAGTTTTACCCACGCCGTTCTCACCGATGACTGCCAGGCGAGTTCCTGCTTCCATTATCATATTGCCGCCTTCGAAGAGGGGCTCACCATCGAAGCCATGGCCTAAGTCTTCGAGTGTAAGAGCCTGACGATGCAGCTTCTTATCCTGCTTGAATCGAATATAGGGGCTCACTCGGCTAGAAGGCTTGATGTCTTCCAGTTCAATTTTTTCTATCTGCTTCGCTCGTGAAGTGGCCTGCTTGGCTTTTGATGCGTTGGCAGAGAAACGACTCACGAAGTGTTTAAGTTCGCTGATCTGAGCTGATTTTTTAGCGTTGAGCGACTGTAGCCGTTCTCTGGCCTGAGTAGAGGCGATCATGAAATCATCGTAGTTTCCTGGATACAGGCGTAACTCACCGTAGTCGATGTCGGCCATATGCGTGCATACAGAGTTCAGGAAGTGTCTATCGTGAGAGATGATTATCATCGTGCATTTACGTTCGGCCAATACGCCCTCTAGCCAACGAATAGCATTGATGTCCAGATTGTTGGTAGGCTCATCGAGCAGCAGAATGTCGGGGTCTGAGAACAAGGCTTGCGCCAGTAGCACTCTTAGCTTCCAGCCTGGGGCAACTTCGCTCATGGGGCCTAGATGTAATTCTTGTGCGATACCCGCGCCCATAAGCAATTCACCGGCGCGGCTTTCGGCGCTATAGCCGTCTAATTCGGCGAACTGAATCTCTAGCTCGGCTACCTTCATGCCGTCTTCTTCAGACATTTCCGGCATAGAATAGATACGATCCCGTTCCTCCTTGATCTCCCACAGCTCTGCATGCCCCATGATGACTGTATCGATTACATTGAATTCTTCGAAGGCGAATTGGTTCTGGCTCAAGGTTCCCAGTCGCTCGTTAGGTGTTAGGGACACATTGCCTGATGTGGGAGTGAGGCTGCCTTCCAGGATCTTCATGAAGGTAGACTTGCCGCAGCCATTGGCGCCGATCAATCCATAACGATTGCCGTCACCGAATTTGACCGAAATATTTTCAAATAGGGGTTTGGCACCAAATTGCATAGTGATGTTTGCAGTAGAGATCACAAAGGACGTCCTAAAGGGTAAAAATGAATGAATAGCGATTTTTAGCAGGCTTGCATTGAGGAGCGCTACTATAGGGATTTGTTGGGATTAGGTCGAGTGAAATTCCATTTGATTTGGTCTATTTGCGGCTTGTTTCAGCAAGATTCTGCTCTATATTTCCATGTCCTGCCGTCTAGCCTTCATTGCATAAGCCATTTTCTCTATTACAAAATGTTATAAATTAAACCCCTTTTGGCCTATGTCTTGCCTGCTCTTCGCCTCATACTACGCGCTGATTTTTTGCCCTGTTCTGCTTCTCTGAACTGCCTATCCGGCGCGAGTCAGGAGGCTGCGGGCCTGGTGTTCGAAAGAACTAATAAATGGAGTCCAAAATTGAATAAAGTGCCCTTTTTGCCGCGTAAATACGTTCTAGTGGCGTGTGTTAGCAGCCTGTTGCTGGCTAGTCACATTCAATTGGCCGTGGCGCAGGATCAGCCTACAACTGACGAAAACGCGACGGTTACTTATCCTGCAAGCTTCTTCGAGCAATACCAGCCCTATTCGGTTAACGATATGTTGGTTCGCATTCCGGGCATCAACCTTGCTCGAGGCGGAGGCGGAGGCGGAGGTGGAGGTGCAGGCGGGTCTGACGGCAACCGCCGCGGGCTGGGAGCCGGGGGCGATCAGGTGTTGATCAATGGACGCCGCATAGCGGGTAAGGGCAATGAGGGTAATCAGCAGCTTTCTCGTATTCCGGCAACCGATGTTCAATACATCGAGATTATCCGCGGCACCTCCGGTGATCTGGATGTACGTGGTGGATCCCAGGTTATCAATATCGTTCTGTTGGAGGCCGAGTCCAGCACCTCCTATGCCTATGAAATCAATTTGGACAACTACCACGATGGCAAATACCAGCCAGGCGGTAAATTTGCGATCACGGGCCAGAATGGTGGCTTCACCTATTTCTTGAGCGCCGAGCTAGAGCCGCGCTGGGAATTTCGTGATGGTTTCGAGGAAAGCTTCAACGTGGATGGCAGCCTCAATGAGATTATCGACCGCGACCAGGGTTCAGACGCGTGGCCGACGTCCTTCGCGGCAAATCTGGGTTATGAGTTTGACGAACGCAATATCGCCAATCTGAACTTTCAGCTGACCAACAATGAGTTCGACGCCTATGCCGATCGTGCCATCACCAACTTTCGTGTCGACCCAGCTACTGTCAGGGTGGAGCGTGATGAGACCCCCACTGAGGATGGTTCTTGGGAGATTGGTGGCGACTATATGCATGTTTTTGCAGACGGCAGTCGCTGGCGTACGCTGTTCATCGTAAACGAAGCCGAGAACGATTCAGTGCGTGACCGCCTGCAGATTGACGGCAGTGCCATCACTAAGGATCTATTTCTGGCCAACTATGCAAAGACGCAAGAACGTATCCTGCGCTCGTCGTATGTGTTCGATCTCACCGAAATGCAGTCATTGGAGGCGGGTGTTGAGCGCGCACAGACGATTCTAGATACGTCGCTGCAGCTGGGCTTGTTAAGGACGGCTGCAGATGTCGTTCAAGGCGGCCCTCGCTTCGGCGGCTTGTCGCCCATTACCGATGCCAATGGCACGGTGGAGGAACTGCGTTATGAATACTTTGCCATTCATAACTGGCAGATGAATGACCGCATGAGCCTGGAAACAACGCTTCTGTTTGAAGACAGTGAAATCTCCCAATCCGGGGATGTTGCCAAGTCGCGCAGCTTTACCTTCTTCCGGCCCAAGGTCGATTACCGTTTTGATATCACCCCCGCTATACAGTTTCGAGCAACCGCCGAGAAAGACGTCGCCCAGCTAAGCTTTTCTGACTTCACTGCCAGTATCGATGGATCCGATGACGAGCAGAACGCCTTCGAAGGCAATGCCGATCTGCGCCAAACACAGTCTTGGCGTTATCTTGCCAACCTCGAATACCGTTTGCCTAATGATGCGGGTGTGCTTAGTGGTAACTTCTTCTACAACGATTTCGACGATCTGATCGACAACGTCGATGTGTCTACGGCAACACAAGTCCTGGGCGCTCGTGGCAACATCGGCAGTGGTGAGCAGTATGGTATTAATCTGAATAGCAGCATCCGCCTGTCGATGATTAACCAGCCAAATATGCTTCTTACGGCGGGTCTTAATCTGGAGGAATCCAGTCTTACCGATCCATTCCTGAAAGTTGAACGCGAGCGTTCTATTCGCGGCGGTGCCAGTCGCTACAGTTTTGGTTTCCGTCATGATATACCCTCTCGCAACAATATGAACTGGGGGTTCAATTATCGCCGTGAGTTCTACAATGACTTCCTTGTGTATGATGTAGACAAGATTGAGGAATATCCAAAGGTTGGCTCTATCTCCACCTGGATCGAAGTGCAAGCCTGGGGTGGTTTGGTTTATCGCTTTGAAACACGAGATTCACGCGACCGCTGCCGCATTCGTACGCGTTACACCAATGGCACTATCGCCACCGGTGTTATCGACGAGATCGAAGATTCTTGTTCCGACGCCGGCCCGGTTTTGGCTATCAAAATTCGCGGTACGTTCTGATCAGCTTGGAAAAATTATAACCATTAGACTGATTGGTAGAAGAGTGGGTGAGAGAGTGATCTCTAGAGACAGGCCTTGATCATCAAGGTCTGCCTCTAGCATGGTTAATACCTTAAGTGCTGCCGCTACTGTCAGTTGATGTGCTCGAGTCATCATCATCATCATCGTCATCGTCTTCAACATCATCTGAAAAGCCATCTCCGTCGAGATCGTCATCGACTTCTCCGTCACCGTCTGCATCTATAGACAAGGCTTCGTCGCTGATAGTTAGCCCCACTATATCGATCAGTCCTAACAAACCTTTGAACCAGTCGTTAATGTTGAGTGGGTCTCCCCCGGGGTTGGTCAGGATGAGGCCTAGCTGGTAGGTGCCAGCAGGCAGAGTGCTGACATCGACATTCTCGATCTCGAAGAGTTTCTGTTCTTCGCTGTTCGCTTGATCACTGACAGGGAGAACTACGGCGTCGCTCAATGCTTCCAGCGCAGCCTGAGTGTCTGTGGTAGTAACGTCGTCGGTGGTGTCGCTAGAGTCCGCATCGGAGTCGCTACTATCGTCAGAGCTCTCCTGTACTGGTGCGAAGACAACTACATAGGCATCGACTTCGCCACCGCTGACTAAACCTGCTCCACGATAAAATTTCAAGCTGATCGCCAGCGGATCGCCGGTGTAAAAAATGTCTTTTGCCGTGACAATGCGGGCAGATATCCCGTCGGAGGCATTACCAACTCCGAGGTTCTTGTTCTTGCCGTTACCTTTCCCTTGGCTATTTCCCTGAGCCCATACTGCGGTTGAGGCTATTAAGAACGTTAGTGATAGCATGATTGTGCTGAACCTGAGAATGGATCTAAGAAGAATATTCATCTGTATTGCCCTGTGAAATATGAATGATCGTTGGTCTGCTTCTTTGTAAGAGATTCATAGTTTTGCATTAAGCGTCACCTCGGTATGTGACAGTGTTCGCGTTATGGGGATAAGGCTAGGAGTGCAGAACGAAGGTGCAGCCACCTCGTGAAGGGTTGAGAGGAGCTGGCTAGAAGGCTGCAGGGGGAAAGGTTGATCGGGGCAGCAAATATCGAACAGTTTCGATCCATGCAATTACTTTCTGCAAGAGACTAACTATGCGGTTGAGCTATTTCAGCCTTCTTTAAGACACTGCTTCCTGGTTTTTCTTGCCCAGCAGCGCCTCAATATCTTCGTCGGTTAGAGATTCTTTCTCCAGCAATGCCTGGGCAATGATATCGAGTTCGGCCCGATGTTCTTCGAGTACGGCCTTTGTTCTTTTTTCGTTGATGCTAATTAGCTTGCTGACTTCCTCGTCGATTAACTCGGCGGTGTGTTCGCTGTATCCCTTGGTAATGAATGCCTCATGGTTGGGATAGCTTTGATCCGAATCACGAAAGTTTACAGGGCCCAGCTTCTCGCTCATGCCCCATTCGGTCACCATGTGTATTGATAGCGCTGTTGCCTGCTGCAGATCATTCGCGGCGCCCGAGCTGACTTCGTCAAAAACCAATTGCTCGGCACAGCGTCCGCCCAGCATGATCGAGATTCTATCTTCCAGGTAATGTTGACCATAGGTCAGCTTGTCTTCTCTGGGCGTCTGTTCCGTATAACCAAGCGCTAGCCCTCTGGGAATGATGCTGACCTTGCGCAGCACATCCGCGTGAGGCATATGGAATGCGGTCAGGGCATGACCTGCCTCGTGATAGGCTGTGCGATTACGCTCCTCTTCGGTAAACATCGACTCGCGTTTCTCGCCTAACACTATCTTGTCCCTGGCTCTTTCCAGGTAGCTATGGCCGACCTTGGTCTTGTTTTCCCGGGCTGCCAGCAATGCCGCTTCGTTGATCAGGTTGGCAAGGTCGGCGCCGGAAAAACCCACGGTAGAGGCGGCGATAGTGTCCAGATCGATATCGCCCTCCATGGCAACCTTTCTGGAATGTACCTTTAGAATATCCGTTCTGGCTTGGCGCTGGGGCAGGTCGAGCACCACCTTTCGATCGAAGCGCCCCGGGCGAGTCAACGCGCTGTCCAGTACATCGGGGCGGTTAGTAGCAGCGAGAACGACAACAGTCTAATCTGCGCTGAAGCCATCCATCTCCGCCAGTATCTGGTTGAGGGTCTGCTCGCGCTCATCGTTTCCGAGCCCGGAGACACTGCTACGTGTGCGTCCTACAGAGTCGATCTCGTCGATAAAGATCAGTGCTGGGGCAACCTTCCGCGCTTCGGCATACATGTCGCGTACACGGGATGCGCCGACACCGACGAACATCTCGACAAATTCTGAGCCGGTGATGCTGAAGAACGGGACACCTGCCTCTGCAGCAGTTGCCTTCGCCAGCATGGTCTTGCCGGTACCCGGCGGACCGATTAGCAATATGCCCTTGGGAATCTTGGCGCCAATGGCTCGATACTTGTCGGGAGTGCGCAGGAAATCGATGACTTCGCCCAGGTCGTTCTTGGCATTGGTAAGCCCCGCGATATCGTCATACCTTATCTTGAGGTCTTCGCTCTTGATAAGCCGCGCCTTGGACTTGGTGAAACTGAATACGCCACCGCCGGCGCCAGTAAATCCCTTGCCACCTTTGGCGATCATGCGCGATACCAGCATGAAGATACCGATCATTAGCAGCCATGGCAGCAGGTTGATGAAGATCATGGTCAAGACGGATTGTTCCTCCGAGCTTACCCTCACCTCCACATCATATTCTTCCAGCAGGGGAAACAGGTCTGCATCTTCCATCGGGGGAAAGGTAGTGACGAATTGCGAGGGCTGGCTGCCCTGGTTGCGGTAGTTGCCACTGATGCGATCACCCCGGATCTGCACGCTAACAATCTCGTCATCGCGTAATCGCTGTTTGAATGTGGAGTAGGGGATATCTTCGGTGTCGGGCCCGGAGCCGCCAAAGTCGAACATAGTCAACAGCACAAAGACCATCAGGCTGATGATGAAGGTATCCAGTATATGCTGTCGCCGCGGCGGTGGGCTAGGCTTCAACTCGGGCTCCGTGCGTAGGGTTCGGTCGCTCACTAGGCTGTTGTGGGTCTTGCTGTGCCATGAATCTCTCTTGTCGGCGTGGAAAAGTCGGGAAGGCGGTCCAGACATCCGCGGCCATGCAATCATACTCTCACTTATAACCGAAACCGACCAGTCGTTGTAGAATTTCTTGGAATTCCGCCTGACTTATATCAACATATTCGGTTACGCGACCATACAGCATGAGTGTAGGCACATTGCGGCCGTGGAGTTCTTCCTGAGCCTGTTTGAGACAATAGAGAATAGCGAGTTCCTTTCGGTTCAGGCCATCGCGAACGTCGGGGAGAATTTCGATGAGATCTTCAGGAGTCATGATGAGTAGGATGATAGTTGGGATCGCTGATGGGGTAAACGACGATAGGTCATCGATTGTTACGGCTGCTTGTCTGCATAGAGCGGTTGCAGTGGCAACTGGAGGAAAATGCTCAGGCTTAAAGAGAGTATTATTGAATGTGCTATAGTTTGCCTGACTATCGTATTTTAGTCATATTTCAGCCGTCGTTCAGTACTATTTCATATGTCTATATTAGGATTTCAAATGCGTCACGCTTACGGATTTCGCCGCTATCTCAGGGGCATGGCAGTTTGTCTGTTATTGCTGACCGGTTGTACTTCTCTGGTTCCCCAGCAACTGCCTGAGCAAGTGGCGCTAGAACCGGCTGACTCATCGCTTTGGCGCGCACTGGATCAAGCAAATCAGGGCAATTGGTTTCACCTGCTGAACGAAGGTCCTGCGGCTTTGGATTGGCGTCTTCGTGCCATAGATTCAGCGGTTAGCAGCATCGATTTGCAATCTTTCCTTTGGAATAACGACACCTCCGGAAGACTTATAATGGCGCACTTGGTTGCTGCGGCCGATCGAGGGGTTCAGATCCGTATTCTGATGGACGATTCTTTTCTTTTTGCCACCGAAGACATTGCCGTTGCCTTGCATTCTCACCCGAGAATTTCTTACCGTATCTTTAATCCCTACCAGCGTCGATCTAGCGATGTAATTCTTCGCGAGATACTTAACCTTGGTGAATTCCACCGGTTGGATCACCGCATGCATAACAAGGCAATGGTAGTGGACAATCGCCTGGCGATCGTTGGTGGGCGAAATCTCGCGGACGAATATTTTGGTTTACATGGAGAGTCCAATTTTCGTGATATGGAGCTTATAAGCTTTGGTGAAATGAGCCAAACAGTGAGCAATGGCTTCGATACCTATTGGAATAATCTCTGGAGCATACCGATCGAGTCTCTCGATGAGGAAACTGTAACTCAACAGTTGTTACTGGGTGATATCAGGCGCTACACGCTTGAATTAAGTGAGGTGCATAGCGAAGAGACGGAGGCCGAGCGCCTGCTGCATTGGCAGGAACTAGCGGCCTCGGAAATTCCAGGGAGCTATAAGCTGCTGCTGGATCAGCCGCCGAGTCAAAGCCCATTGAACCCAGAAGACGCCCCGATACAGTTATCACAGGAGATTCTCGCGCTTATTGATGCTGCAGAAAAAGAGATTGTCATACTCTCTGCCTATCTTATTCCCAGTTCGGAATTCGAAGACGCTCTGGAACGCGCGCGAGAACGAGGCGTAGAAATCAGGTTGCTTACTAATGCCATTCGCTCAAATAACCATCTCACAGCGCACAGTGCCTATCGTAACCATGTTAGAGAGCTTATTGAGATTGGGACTACCCTGCATGAAGTGCGGATTGATGCGCGTGACCGTTCAGTCTATATGCAGACACCGGTTAGAGAGAAGAATCTGGCATTGCACGCCAAGGTTATGATTGTTGATGGCAGGCAGGTATTCATTGGCAGCGCTAATTTCGATCCTCGTTCCCTCTATATATTAATACCGAGATGGGGTTTCTGGTCGATAGCCCGCAACTGAGCAGGCTCGTCCTTGATGCTGTAAGGCGAGATTTTCAATTGGAAAATTCATGGGGTCTACGTCTGAGAATTGATGGAGAAGTTCAATGGGTATCAGATTCCGAGGTGCTAGATTCCCAGCCCCACGCATCTTTTATGCAGAGCATCGAAGACTGGTTCTTTTCCAAAATACCAATAGAAGGTGAGCTATGAATTCTTTGCGCGTTGAACTTGCAGCGCTGCATGCAGCCAGTCGCTAGCGGTATGTTCGCCGCTGTACTGGCATACGATCAAGTAGGGTTTGCCAGAAAAAGAGCTTTTGCTGGCTAGGCGATCAATAAAATTTTCTGCGCTGGTGGCATAGCGTTTGCCGCGTTTATATTTTAACTGCATATGCTCTACAGCCGCTTGGCTATCGTGACGTGTTCCGTTTCTAATAAAGTCACAGCCACTTGTACCTACAGCCTGAATCAGGAGTTGAATTTCCTGGTCGCTGCTTTCTGCGGCTTCCAGAGGCGTGCTTAGTACAAACAGGCTTAACAAGATGCAATAGCTTGCAGTGAATATCTTCATATCTCTACACTCATACTCAATGTCATTGGATTGTGATCAGAAGAACTCACCTCGTGAGTTTCTGATTGCAAAACACTAATCCCGGCTACAAAAATGTGATCCAGTGTTGAGCCAAAGAAACGCAGTCGGCGATCTTTTGCAAAAGTAATTTCTTCAAAACCTAGATCCGTGAAAAAAGCGTCGAGCAATTTGTAGCGTCCCGGTCTCCAGGTATTGAAGTCACCCGAGATGATCACAGGCCCCGAATGTCTATGTAAAACCGCGCTAATAGCAGACAGTTGATCTCTGTAGTCCGTCAAACCCAGTGCAAAATTAATCAAGTGCGTGTTAACCACAAGCAGGCTCAGCGGTGAGTCACTCAGCGCAAACTTGGTGATGCTCGTCGCCTTTGGCGTTCGTGACCACGGTTCATATGCTGTTAATTTGCATGCAGATAGGGGTTTAATCTGGCTCGCCGTAGCGACACCGGTTATACCCTTGCGCGATGAATACCCTGGTGCAAAATTCCAGATTGATGAAGTCGGTAAAGCGCTGGAGTCACGCATCGACTGGGTTGCCTCTTGAATTAGCACTAATTGCTTGCCTTCACCCAAGAGGGTTAGATCGGACTGCCAATCTGGCATTTGTCCTTTCTTGATATTCCAGTTAAGCAATTCTATTCGCGCGGGATCGAATCCTTGCGCGGCGATTGGCTCAGGCTTTAGGAATTGCCGGTTACAGGTATTAATTTCTCTACTCATCGTCGAGGAAAATTGTGTAGCGTCGATAAGCATCGAATTTGTGTCGATAGCTGAAACTGTAGCTAGAGAGCATCCTGCGAGAATGTTTGGCAGGGTTAGAAGAAGACCTAGGCGTGAAAGTGGGTGCATAAGACCGAATATGAGGGCTTTGTAGATGAAATTCAACTCCGAGGATGATCAATTCTATTAGTCGTGGTCGAACAAATGGGGGCGTACCATTAACCTCCCTCGCCGAGTTCTCGGAAGAGATAAATAGGGTGTGCTTGGTCTATCCGGTTATTTCTTTATTGCGATCTATGCGCTGGCGGGCCTGTATCATCACTATGTGGTTAAAGATGACACGCTAAAGAGAATGCTGCCCTAGTCTCTCTCGTCTCGGTGAGCGGAGTAGTCGCGGTTGTGAAGGGTGGGTGTAAGCGCAAGCGCAATTGCAATTGCAAGAAAATTCTAGGAATAGACGCGGTCAGTCTCAGATTTGGTGTAGGGTCTGCTGCCCAGATAGCTGCAGTCTATACAACCTGAGCTGCAACATAGGCAGAAGACCAGGCCCACTGGAAATTGAAACCACCAAGATGGCCACTGACGTCTAGCACCTCGCCGATAAAATACAGACCGGTTTGATTCTTTGCCTCCATGGTCTTGGAGCTAATGCCGTTTGTGTCTACCCCACCCAGTGTCACCTCGGCAGTTCGATAGCCTTCTGTTCCAGAGGGCTTTAGCTGCCAGCAGTTAATCTTCTCTCCTATGGATCCCAGTTGTTTGTCAGAGAATTCAAGCAGCGGCGTTTCTGCCAGCTGCGGCCACCACAAACTCTGCAATTCGACGGTCAGTGACTTTACGATTTTCTGGCTGATAAAGGTTTTAAGTTGGGTTTTTATCTTGTCTTGCTTGGCTTGCAATAGCCATTCACTCGCATCGAAGGCAGGCAGCAGATCTATCTCGATTTCATCGCCTTCACGCCAGTAGTTGGATATCTGAAGTACTGCCGGTCCGCTAATGCCGCGATGCGTAAACAGTAACTGTTCGGTAAAGGCTCGCCCGTTGCAGCGAATCTCGACTTCAAGTGAAGAGCCAGACAGGCGCCCGCACAGTGGTTTCATGAAATCGGAGAACATAAAGGGAACTAATCCGCTGCGCAGATCGGTTACCTCAAGTTTAAACTGCTTGGCAATTTCGTATCCGATACCGCTGCCGCCCAGTGTAGGAACCGACAATGCGCCACTGGCAATCACCAGAGAATGGCAGCTAGTCGTGAGTGTTGCTCTGGGCTCACTCGCGCCCTGTGCTATTTCTAACCGATAGCTATTGCCGTGTGCATCAGATTCTGAACTGGCCACGTTGTTAACTTCACAATGGGTTTTTATTTCCACGCCCGATAGTTCACATTCCGTCTTCAGCATGGCTACGATATCTTTAGCAGAATGCACGCAGAACAATTGGCCGTGTTTTCGCTCTTCGTATTCGATATGGTGTTGCTCAACCAGGTCAATGAAATCCCATTGGGTGTAAGTGCTCAATGCCGATTTGCAAAAATGCGGATTGTCGGAAATAAAATTATCCGCTTCGACAAACTGGTTGGTGAAATTGCAGCGCCCCCCGCCGGACATCAGAATTTTCTTGCCAATCTTGTTGGCTTTCTCAAGGACCAGCACGCGCCGGCCACGCTTAGCTGCCGTTGCCGCGCAGAATAAACCGGCAGCGCCAGCACCGAGGATGATTACGTCGTAGTCGGCTTGCGGAGATTGATTCATTGGGTATAAATATTTGAGGGGTTGAATTAGGGGTGTCGAAAGAATAATTACGCTAACTGTACTTCATAGTAAGCCTAAGTGCATCATATAGCCGATTGCGAAGATTTGCTTAGGTAGTACGGATGCGTTGCGAGCCTTCATATGCCCAGGGGCTCGATAGTTACACACTCCTAAAGCTGGCCGAATTTTCCGAATCGCGAATAGGGCTATTTTCTCCACAGCCGAACCTCCGTGATGGTTCTTAGCAGGTCGTGCCCCCGATTCATAATTATTATCAGTGTGTTAGAATCCAAGCGCGCGGCGTATTTTTCAAGAGTTGCCAGTTTAGAATACTGTATTTTTATTTTGCCCCATTTAGTAGTGTTAACGAATAGACGGTATGTGTGGGTAGCAAGTAACGTAAAAATTTGATCAACAAGAAAAAGGAAAAAGACAAATGATGAATAAAATCCTAAAGCGCCTACTAAGTGCGGCCCTTTTTTGCACTCTCTCACCCAGCTTGCTAGCGCAGGCGCCAACGACGGCGACTCACGTTCCGCGTGCAGATATCATGACGGTATTTGAGCACATGGGAGAAACTATCGATCAGCAGATCAGAGTGGTCGATATAGGCGATGAAGTTAACATCGGTGTAGGCATCTTGCAGCGCAAGGGAAATCGCACAGAAGGCGAAGAGGTGAATGCGATCGTGCATCACCGCGTAGCGGAAATATACTATGTACTATCCGGCTCAGGCACACTAGTCACCGGGGGAGATCAGAAACAGTCGGCAAGCCGAGAGTTTCCAGCGGACAATGTGTCGGTTCTGGAGCTGATTGGGCCAAGTGGGAGTCGCGTAGTGACTAACGGCGAAACCAAGACCATCTCTGTTGGAGATATTGTAGTCATACCCGCAGGCGTGCCTCATGGTTTTCGCAATATTCAGGATCAGATTACCTATATCAGTATTCGCGTAGATCCAGATCAGGTGCTGCCTATAGGGTATGAGCACCCATCTGTGCAAGATTAAGACAGACTTCCCATAGCCCACGGATGGGCGATTCAATCTATTCATCGGTATGAGGTTTGCGCAGGGCTAGCTCCTGATGTCTTTGTCATATCGATGATTAGAAATAGAAGCATCAGAAACTGCTAAGAAGCGGGCGATGGTTCTTGCGATAGGAATCTCGTGATACGGATTTCGTGATATAAATCTAGAGTGCGGCAGCGTTCAAGCTGGCGTGATTCTTTCTTTCCCCACATTTTGATCTTTAGATAGATCTAGCTACCAGCGACGTGTTGACAACTATGGGCAAGACAGCGTCGATACCACACTATTCTCCAGCTGAAGAGATGCTCAACGTGGCATCCCATGTCATCGGCTTTGTGCTGAGCATTATTGCGATCATAGCGTTGCTGGAGCGTGCACTTGCGCTGGGCAATACGCTCTATCTAATAAGCTTCGGCGTCTTCGGTTTTAGTCTCGCATTTCTCTATGGTTGTTCATCTATCTATCACAGCACTAAGAATGAGCTGCGGCGTGGAAAGCTTCGTATTCTCGATCATGCCAGTATCTATGTCTTGATTGCGGGGACTTATACACCGTTCAGCTTGATCACCCTTCAAGGCACGACCGGCTGGGTGATATTCGGCGTAAGTTGGATGATGGCGCTAACGGGCATTATTCTAAAACTCTTCTTTACCGGGAAATACCGACTGCTATCAACGCTCATGTATGTATTCATGGGCTGGCTGATTCTGTTTGCCATTGGCCCTCTGGTCGATAGATTGCCTTCGGCAGGGTTGAATTGGCTAGTAGCTGGCGGGTTCGCCTATACCCTGGGCGCTGCACTGTATAGCGTTAAGAGAATTCGGTTCAATCATGCAATCTTTCACCTGTTCGTGTTGCTAGGTAGTAGCTGTCATTTTCTTGCGGTCTATTTTTATGTGGTCTGAGTAGTTTTGAGTCACAGTGTTTGCGAGTTCTAAGACTAGGCCAGGAAAAACTATTTTCTTCTACGCTGAGTTTAATCAGTCCTTAAGTCTTACTAACACCGCACCCCTATTACCAGATTCGAGATCGAAATCCTTAATGTCCTCGCGAAATTTCAAGTCGCGCAGGGCGAGTACGACTTCGTCACGAATCAGGCCTGAGCCAACAATAAGACGAATGCACATGGCGGCAGCTTTGTGGGCTAAATCAATTTCACTGTGCATCTTGCGCAGCGCCTCGCTGACACGCTCACCATCGTGGGCTATATCAACGGTGATAGTCGAGCCGTCGTGCTGAAGGTCCAGTGCGTTATCGCACTTAGGGCAGTAACGCGTATCCTCGCTAAAGCTCATGCCGCATTCCAGGCAAATCCCCTGCATCACTTCTACTCTGCTGTTAGAAAGAAGTCTCAAGGCTATCCCCAATCGAAAACCTTGTCCAGATTCGTGAATCTCTCAAGGGTGAATCTAGAGGCTGAATGAAGAGGGTAAACAAAAAGGGTAAATAAAGAGGGAGAGAGGGGAGAGAAAGAAGGCGGAGGAATTCTCTTTGCTCGGATAAGGGCTTGGCCAGGAATAGACGCCAGCCTATTTTTATATCGATAGTGATCGTGGCTCATAGAAACCGCGGCGCTTCAGCTGTGACGCTGCCTGGGGCATGCATGGTATTCGGCAAAGCGATGGTCTATTATTCGCGCAAATCAATGGATTCATGATGAATTAGCTGGGGTTGGAATGAATATAAGTTTCTATCGTTATACTGAATTGAGACGCAGACTCCAATGCTGGGGCCTTATGGCTTTGTGCGTATGTTTCTCTTCGGTACGGGCTTATGAAATAGATCCTAATGCAACAATCTATGATTCCCCGACTAGCCTATTGGGCGTCAATCACATCGGCTTATCGGTGAGAGATCTGGATGCGTCTCTGAATTTCTATCAGAAGGCTTCGGGGTTTAAATTAATTCGAAGGGAAGTGGTGCGTAATAACAGTGATGCGGATAAATTGTTTGGCCGTTCGAACATTGAGTTTGAGATAGCCGTGCTCGAGGCGCCAAATATGCTTTTCGAACTGATTGAATTTAGTCATAACCGTGACGTACCTATCAGCAAGATGTTGGTGCAGGGCCCTGGCATGACGCACACTTGTTTTCAGACGCCGGACGAGTTCTCCGGGTATGACAGATTCAAACAAGCTGGTGCCGAGATACTCAGTCGCGGTGATGGCCCAGTAGATTTGTTAGGCCAGGGCGTCACCTATGCCTACGCCTATGATCCTGAAGGAAACATGATCGAGCTGGAGCAGCTTGACTTCGAGCGCTTGGGCGAGAACGCAGAAAAGCCTGCCTGGTTAGATCAAGGCCTTACTATGTGGATGACACAAGTTGCTCTGGTAACGCATGACATCGAGCGACTAACCGATTACTACGCAAAAATAATGGACTTTGATCCATATCGCGAGGCCGCTATCGCGGATCGCCTAACCTTTGACGATACTACCGATATTGATAATGTGGCTCTAAAAGTTACTTGGTTTAGGATGGATCCGCGCGCGAAAAGCATGGAGTTTTGGCAATATGACAATCCGAAAACGACTGAGTTTGTTGGTAATCGACTAAGTACAGCGCTTGGATATTCCTATTCCATTGAGGTCGGAGATATTCAGGCGGAGTATGCACGCATGGCTGATCTGGGCGTGGATTTTGTCAGTGAGCCTGTACTACTGGGTGAGTTTTGGCAGGTGTATGCGAACGACATTGATGGCAATGTGTTTTCCTTGCGCCAGGCTGTAGACCCAAAATCGCCTTACTCAGTGCCGCAGTTGGAACTATAGTAAAGATCGAAAGACAGGGTGCGACTAAGGCAAAGCTCTTCCCTAGACTAGTATGCTTTCACTCTAGCCCTATTAATTAATTTTACCATCTCGTCTTGGATTACTTGGCCAATGAAACAAAGCAGTGTAATCGGGGCCGGCATCGTTGGCTTAGCGACAGCCCTGGCTCTACAGGACAGTGGTCGTCAGGTAGTGCTGATAGACCGACTGCCACCCGGTGAGGGCACCAGTTCAGGCAATGCGGGGATCATTTCGACCGGAGCGGTGCACCCCGAGTCGATGCCGGGTATCTGGAAAGAAATTCCCGGGATGACGCTGAATCGGATGGCTCCGCTGCGGTTGCGCCCTGGTTATCTTTTGCAGTTCCTGCCCTGGCTTTTTCGTTTCCTGCGCAATGCCAACACCGAAACCGCTGAGAGAGCTTCGATTGCTATCTCTGCGCTGTCCCACTCGGCGTTATTACACTTCGAACCGCTTCTGCGCAAGGCTGGAGCTGAACATCTCATTCGCCAGCATGGCACGCTCTATATCTATGAAACTCAGGCGCAGTTTGCCAAGGCGAAAGAAGAGTGCGCGTATAGAGACCGAAGGGGTATTAATTATCAATTGCTCGATGGGCCAGAACTAATGAAGTTAGAACCCAGCCTCAGTGCTGGCCTGGCTGGCGCTATTCTTACCCCGAACTCGGCTCACACGATTTCACCCTTGGCGTTGTCGCAAAAACTGTTTGAGGTATTTCAGCAGCGCGGTGGAAGTTTTATTCAGACCCAAGTGCATGGTTTCTCCTGTGATGGGAACCGAGTCTCTGAGGTTCAGGCTGAGCAGCCGATAGAGACTGACGAGGTGTTTATTACCGCTGGCGCCTACTCGAAGAGTCTGGCAAAACAGCTGGGCAGTAATGTTCCCCTCGATACGGAGCGCGGTTATCACCTGATGTTGCCCCGTCCGGGAATCGAATTACATCACAACTTGCTCTTCCCTGTGCTTGGCTTCGCAGCAACCTCGATGGAGGGTGGGCTGCGTCTGGCGGGTACGGTTGAGTTTGCCGGACTCGATGCCCCGCCAGATTATTCCAGAGCCCGGCATCTGGCAGAACGCGCCGCTACGGTATTACCCGGTCTTCAATCCGAGGATGGTGAGTGTTGGATGGGCTATCGCCCCAGCGTTCCCGATTCGATCCCTGTAATTTCAGCCTCGCCCCATTTTGAGAATGCCTACTTCGGATTCGGCCATGGCCATCTGGGCCTTACCCAGTCGGCGATAACAGGTGCGCTGCTGGTTGCGCTGGCGGATGGCAAGGAGACCCCGGTCGACTGCGAGCCCTATCGGATAGATAGGCGCTGGTAAAAGAAAAGGGGTCGGAGGGATTTAAAATAAATCCCTCCGACCCCTTTAATTTCAGCTCCTAATAGTCTGGCATGTCCGGAACATCATCGTTAGCGCCATCTTTCTTCTTATCCACCTTATCGGAAATCATGACCTCGGTAGTCAGCATCAATCCGGCAATTGATCCTGCATTCTGCAGCGCCGATCTTGTCACCTTTGTAGGGTCAATGATTCCGGCTACCAATAGGTCGCCATATTCTTCAGTCTGAGCGTTATAGCCATAGTTGCCTTTCTTGCGACGGATGTTGTCCAGCACTACGCTAGCCTCGACGCCGGCATTGGCGACTATCTGGCGAAAGGGTTCTTCCATCGCTCTTAACGCAATATCGATGCCGATCTGCTGGTCAGCATTGGCAGCAATTACCTTGCCTTTGATAGCGTCTGCCGCACGGATCAGAGCGACGCCGCCACCAGGGACGATGCCTTCTTCGACGGCAGCCCGGGTGGCGTGCAGTGCGTCATCAACCAGATCTTTCTTCTCCTTCATCTCTATTTCGGTTGCTGCCCCTACCTTGATCACGGCGACACCGCCGGTTAGCTTTGCGACTCGTTGCTGTAATTTCTCGTTGTCGTAGTCACTCTTGGAGTTCTCAATCTGGGCGCGGATCTGTTGCACCCTAGCGGCGATGGTTTTTTTAGTACCTGCACCACCCACTAGAGTTGTGTCATCCTTGCTGACAACGACGCGTTTGGCGCTGCCCAGGTCTTGGATGTCTACAGTATCCAGGCTCAATCCCAGTTCATCGGAAATAAGAGTAGCGCCGGTTATTACCGCTAGATCCTCGAGCATTGCCTTGCGACTATCACCGAAACCAGGCGCCTTCACTCCAGCGACCTTGATGATGCCGCGCAGACCATTTACCACAAGTGTCGCCAGAGCCTCGCCTTCGATACTTTCAGCAACGATGAGCAGGCTGCGGCCGGCTTTAGCCACGCTCTCCAATACAGGCAATATTTCGCGAACATTGCTGATCTTCTTGTCATACAGAAGAACATAGGGGTCTTCCAATTCAACCAGCATTTTCTCTGCGTTGTTTACGAAGTAGGGGGATAAATAGCCGCGGTCAAACTGCATGCCTTCTACGAGCTCAAGTTCGGTTTCGAGTGACTTGCCTTCTTCAACTGTAATCACTCCGTCCTTGCCAACCTTTTCCATCGCGTGCGCCAGAATTTCGCCTACGTCGGTATTCCAGTTAGCGGACACGGTAGCCACCTGACCTATAGCCTTGCTGTCGTTGCATGGCTTGGATAGTTTCTTAAGTACCGCGGTAGCCGCCTCAATGGCGGCATCGATGCCGCGTTTTAGATCCATGGGGTTGTAGCCGGTGGAGATAGACTTGTGTCCCTCTCGGATTATGGCCTGCGCCAAGACCGTGGCAGTTGTTGTTCCATCACCGGCGATGTTAGCCGTCTGTGATGCAACTTCTTTCACCATCTGTGCGCCCATGTTCTCGAAGCGATCAGCCAGATCGATACTCTTGGCCACGGTGACACCGTCTTTGGTTATTTTGGGAGAGCCCCAGCTCTGATCCAGAATGACATTGCGGCCCTTGGGACCGAGGGTTACCTTGACGGCGTTGGCCAAGACATTAACACCCTTGAGCATTTTCACACGGGCGTTGTTTGAAAAATGAAGTTCTTTGGCAGTCATGCCTTTTTCTCCCGTGATTTACTCACAGTATTTGATTTGCTTACGGTGGCGAGGATGTCGGACTCTTTGAGAACCAGAACCTCCTCACCGTTGATGTCTATTACATTGTCTGAGTATTTGCCGAATAGGACACGGTCGCCTACTTTTACGGCCACCGGGGCTAGCTTGCCGTTGTTGAGGCGGGCACCAGGGCCCACCGCGATCACTTCGCCTTGATTGGGTTTTTCACTGGCAGAGTCTGGAATGACAATGCCGCCGGTAGATATTGATTCAGGATCCATTCGCCGGACGACAACGCGGTCGCTCAGGGGACGGAGAAAACAGGACTTAATGGGCACGATAGGGCCCTCCTTCAGGACGACAATCTTAGTGTAGACAGATGGTCAGAACCGGCCAGGCAGAAAGGTTTGGGAATGAGAATTCCAGCCTCCGGGATGTGCTATATCTGGGGGCGTCGGGATTGCAATGCAATGGGTAGATGAAAAGAAATGTGGAGCCTGAAATAGGGATTGGGCTATAGGGTAAAGAGTAAAGAGGGAAGAGGGAAGAGGGAAGAGGGAAGAGTCGCAGGGGTTCATCTTCGAGCGTTTGTTATTTGCTCAAAAATAAATCCCTCCGACCCCTTTTACCCCTTTAACAGATGGGAGATGCCGTCACAAACCTAAACCAGCCGGTAACCCGTCCCAGGTTTTTATAGCCTGGCTTTGGCAAGCAGTGCTCCCCGATCTCCCGTTCCTTCAGATG
>Ga0115566_10000668_pt1 | contig 29437 bp, 16 predicted proteins | sample COGITO_mtgs_1204_3_FD_87173 | JGI IMG/M metagenome (GOLD analysis project Ga0115566, IMG submission 87173) | Pelagic marine microbial communities from North Sea - COGITO_mtgs_120405 | ecosystem: Environmental > Aquatic > Marine > Epipelagic | place: Germany:Helgoland, sampling site Kabeltonne...
AATCAGTACCCGCACAAATCGAAGTGTCGTTGGTTAAAATAGTTGGCGATGGAATGGACGAATTGATGGCGGACAGGGTAACCTGAGCTGTATCCATACAACCATTGTTATCTGTTACGGTAACGGTATACGTACCTGCAGCAAGATTCGATATAGAAGTTCCTGTTGCCGCGTTGCTCCATAGCTGCGTATAAGGACTAGCTCCACCACTTGGCGCAATACTCAATGCTCCCGTGTTAGTTGTGCCTGAACAAGAAACGCCAGCATCGACCGTTAAGTTGGCCTCTACCGTTGAAGGCAATTCGAAAATGTCAAAGTTTACGATGTCCGTGCAGCTGTTTCCGTCATCAACGGTTACTGTATATGACCCGGCTGTAAGCACAGTGGAAGACGCTCCCGTTCCAATGCTTGACCAAGCGTAGCTAAAGTTTTGCGTTGCTGGTATGAAGGCAACATAATCGTTGTCTGCATTGAAAATGGCATTGTTTCTTCCAGCAACACTATAAGCCAAAGTTCCGGCCTGGTTTTCAATTCCTTGAACAGCATTTCCACCATCGTGGCGAAGTTGAGTGGAATGAATTTGAATGATGTTTGAATTTTCATACAGTACAATCTGGAACGTGTTGGTATCGTCATTTCCACCTGCTGCAAAATGCGTCACATCAATGAAGTTTACAACCCGAGCCCTGTTTGGAGCTGTACCAATTTCATACGTTTCTATTTGTGCGGCACCAAAACTCGGATCTAAATCCGTCCAAAATCCAGCGATGAACTCTTTTGGAGTGTTTGCTCCAGCGCTCGGAATGGCGGATGTTCCTGAGAACATTCCATTTACTTGCCCAGAATTGATGTTGGTTGCATCAAAGGTTATAAAGCCTTGGGAGCAAACCACAAAGTGGGTTTCTGCGCTACCAAAGAAGCTAAAGCTACCTCCATCAAAAATCTCTATTGTATCTCCAAGGGCATCGTCTGCTAGGGTGACCACTTCGTAGCTGTTGGCATTTAGTGGCTGACCGATACCATAAGGTTCGTATTCGCCCTCGCTTGTGTCTATTATATAAGTACTCGTTGTTGTTGAGTTGGCGAATCCACCGTGAGCGGATACATAACCGGCTCCGTCTGCTCCGCCACAAGTAGCACTATCCGTGCTATCAACAGCAGCCCAAATAGATGGTGGCTCGACTAGGGCAAAAATGGCTGTATTTGTACATCCGTTTCCATCTGTGGCAGTTACAGTATATGAACCTCCACATAGCGAAGAAGCTGATGCCGTGTTAGCGCCTGAGCTCCATACATAGTTAATGGATCCGGCTCCGCCAGATGCATTTGCTGTTCCTGCTCCATCGCAGGCATCATCGCAACTTACTTCACTGACATTCGTGAAAGCACTAAAAGCTATTCCAGCCGGATCAACCAGTGTAATACAAGCTGTATCGTCACAAGATCCGTCATCAACTGTTACACAATAACTGCCTGCAGGCAATAATACAGTCGCTGATGTTTCGCCACCTGGCCATAAGAAAGTGTATGTTCCACTTCCACCCGTTCCAGATGCTGTAATTGAAGCCGAATCGCCCACACAGGTGATTCCTGAGTTAATCGAAATTGCGGCAGTAATCGCACAAGCACATGTATCAAGAATTGCCACCGATCCAGTATCTGTACATCCGTTTCCATCGGTCACTGTAACGGTATAAGTACTCGCAGAAAGGCCGGTTATCGTTTGTGACGCTGCTCCGGTAGTCCAACTGAATGTTGGCGTTCCTTGCGCATTCGTTACCGTAACTGTAGCTTGACCATCGTTGGTTGCACAAGTTTCATATAATAATGGTGAAGCAGTCGCAACGAGCGCTGCTGGGTCAGTAACTGTAGCCGTGTTCGTTGCGGTACATCCGTTGGCATCCGTTACGTTTACCGTGTAGGTGTTTGCTGTCAATCCAGTAATTGGAGAGCCCGACCCACCATTGCTCCAAGCAAAGGTGTACGCTCCAGTTCCTCCTGAAGCTGAAGCCGATGCTGTTCCGTTGGCTCCTCCGGCACACGATGGCGCGCCTGGAGTGCATGTAACCGAAAGCAGCGTTGGGTCAGCTATGGTTGTTGAAGCCTCATCTGTACAACCATTGGCATCGGTAACCGTTACCGTGTACGTTGCTGCTGTAAGTCCAGTAATGTTTGCTGTAGTTGCGCCATTGCTCCAAGCATAAGTTAATGTTCCAGAACCAGATGCAGTAGAGGCAACCGCGCCCGTTGATCCACCATTACATAGAGGTGGTGTTCCTGTTACGGAAACGTTCGCCCCTGAACCTGAAGTGATGGTCAGACTTGCCGTTTCTGTACATAAATTGGCATCCGTAACCGTCACAGAATAAGTCCCTGCCGTGAGGTTAAATATCGTGTCGTTGGTCGATCCCGTGTTCCATGAAAAAGTCAATGTGCCTGTTCCACCTGTTGGAATAACCCAACCTTCCCCATCAGCTGCCCCTGAACAAGATTCGCTATTCGTGTCTGTTGTTAGGGTGATGGCGTTTGGAGCGGTTAAGGTTTCGTCTTCTGTATCTGTACAACCATTGGCATCCGTAATCGTTACCGTATATGTGCCTGCAGTTAATCCAGTTATGGATTGAGTCGTGCCGCCATTACTCCATGCATAGGTATAGTTTGGTGTTCCTTGAAAACCAAAAGCCTGAATTTCTCCATCTGCTGAAGTATTACAGGTTGGTTGGTCCACAACTGATGTGAACGCAAACAATTGGTTTGGTGCTGTAATGGTCACATCGTCTGTGGCTGTACATCCGTTGGCGTCTGTGGCCGTCACCGTGTAAGTCCCAGCAGTTAGACCTGAAATGGTAGCGCCCGTTCCTGCATTCCATACATATGTTATCGTGCCTGTTCCTCCAGAGCCAGTGCCTGTTGCCGTACCATTGCTTCCTCCAAAACAGCCAGGACCAGTACCTGTTGCAGTAACCGAAACCGAACTGGCTGGTTGAATAACCGTTGCTGTGGTTGTAGCTGTACATCCGTTTCCATCGGTAGCGGTTACAGTATAAGTTCCTGCAGTTAATCCAGAAATAGTAGCTCCTGAACCCGCGTTCCAAGTATAAGTGAAGGTTCCGCTTCCACCTGAAGCCGTTGCAGTTGCTGCACCATCGTTTCCACCAAAGCAACTCACCGTATCCGTTGAAGTGACAATCGTAATGGCTGTTGCAGCGTTTATGGTAGTTTGGTTTGTAGCCGTACATCCATTGGCATCCGTTGCTGTTACTGTGTAGGTTGCGGCAGTAAGTCCGGTAATAGTAGCCGTTGATCCGCCATTGCTCCAAGCATAAGTCATGGTTCCAGTTCCTCCAGCTCCTGCAGCAGTTATTTGTCCATCGTTGCCTCCAAAACAATCGACACCATCAACCGTGAAGGAAACAGTAACCGCATTTGGATCATCGAGCGTAATGGTCATGGCTTCCGTACAACCCGAAGCATCCGTAGCCGTTACGGTGTATGTTCCAGCCGTTAAACTTGCCAGTGGCGTTCCTGTTCCGCCAGTGTTCCAAGCGAACGTATATGGACCACCGTCTCCGCCAGTGGCGGTTACAGCGATTTGACCATTATTACCTCCTTGACAAGTAGGTAAAGTAAGTGTCGTATCAATGACGATAGGATCTGGTTCTTCAATTACAAAGGACACCGTATCGCTGCAACTTGCTGCGTCACTCACGATCACCGAGTACGTTCCAGCAGTTAGGTTGGTAGCAGATGCGCCCGAACCAATGCTAGACCAAGAATAAGTAAACGTCTGACTTATTGGAATAAATGCCACATAATCATCAACGGCATTCCAATTTGCTCCATTTCTGCCTGTTACAAAAAAGGCAGTATCTCCAGCCGTGTTTTCAATCCCTTGGGTATGAATTCCTCCATCGGATGGAAGGCTGTCGCCAAAAATCTGAATGATATTTGACGTCTCATATAAGGCAATTTGGAAGGTGACTTCGTTTCCTCCTGGGTGATGAGGAATACCGATAAAGTTGATGATTCTAACTTCATTAGCGCCAGAACCCATTTTATACGTTTCAATCGTTCCTCCTAGAGTTGGATTTAAATCTTCCCAATAGGCCGCTATCACCGTTTGTGGCGATGCTGAATTGTCTGGCAGCGTCTCTCCCGAACAACATCCATTGTCCGTATTGGTCGTCCCTAGGGTAATAAATCCGTTTGAAGATATTTTGAATTGGGTGTACGTGGTCCCAAAAAATTCGAAGGAAAAACCAATGTTTAAACTGCTCGAAACAGCATCATCGCCTAAGGTTACCGTGGCATAATTTGCTGCTGCGACATTCCCTGGTTTACCATAAGGATAAGGTTCAAAACTTCCTTCTGTTTGATCAATAATGTATTTAGAAGTTGAAATGGAAGCGCCTCTACCTCCATGACCGCTGAGATATGCAGCTCCATCCGCAGCCCCATTACAACTGGCACTGTCGGTGCTATCTACAATAGTGAATAGCGTTGGCGATTCAAACAGAGCCGCGGAACCGTTTAAGATACAGCCCGCAGTGTCCGATACGGTAATACTTCTTGTTCCTCCGCAAAGCCCAGGGGCTGTTCGCGTGGTTTGACCGTCATCCCATAAATACGTGTAGTTGGTTAGCCCTCCAACACCGAAGCTGTTTGGATTAACACGTAATCGACCATCGCAAACTCCGTCACAAGAAACCTCATCCAGAACCGTAATACTGGAAATAGCAAATGGAAAAGAAAAAATACTATGAATAAATGCTAGTTCTGATGTGTCGGCACCTGTTCCTGAATCAACAATCGTAATCTTATAATTATCGGAAGGGATTCCAGTAAAAACAGGCGTTGTTTGCGTTATATCCGTAGCGGTAAACTGACCTTCTATTTGGAAAGAGAATGGACCTGTACCACCGGAAAACAACACAGTTAAAGCACCATTTAATGGATTCAGGCAAGTGACGTTCGTTTCATTTGAACCAAGTAAAAGCAACGGTTGATTCGAGGGTTGTACTACAACCACTATTTTATGGGCGCCTTTTCCGGAAACAGGGGTGACATTATCCACCGCAGAAATTGTGACAATGTGAATGCCAATATCATCACCATCGGGTGTCCAAGAAATCTGCGAATTCGATGTATTGAAAGTCGCATTTCCACCTAAAACGGCTATAGCATTCGATGAATAAGAATTAATGCCATTGGCATCAGTGAATAATAACCTAAATGAAGCCGCAACTGCGGTGTCCAAGACCACCGTATCGTTACCTGTCGTGCTATTCACATTCGTCAAACTCGAAAAAGCCGCAGCTGGAACAGGACCATCATTAACACACGTTGAGTCAATATGAAACTGAAAATCGCGATAAGTCCTGCTAAGTTGATTTCCTGAGCTTCGGTCGTATTCGCTAACCGCCACAACCACTTGATAGTTACCTGAGTCCGTTGGAGAAGTGAAATTCAAAATTCCGGAAGTCGCATCGATGCTAATACCAGCAATTGGCGCTGTTCCACTCCCTGAAGAATAAGTTAAGTTGGTCGCGTTGGCCGTTCCTCCTCGCGTTGTGGTTAAGGAAAATACCAAACTATCCCCATCCACATCTGACACTTGAGGGGAATATGAAACGGAAGAAGTTCGACACACATAAGGTATTGGCGTACCGCCAAAAACTGGTGAGGAATTGGTCGCATCGTTTTGAACATACAAATCAGCCTGAAGCCACATCCGCTGAGAAGTTGAGCTAGAAAGATTTCGAGACGTGTTTCGTGTATTTGGACTAACCGTAAGTCGATAAAAGTTACAAGCTGTGCCTAATTGGGCTGAAATATCTATGGAGGAGGTGTAGCTATATTTTCTTCTTCCTGCCACGCTCCCTGATCCGCAATTGGTGGATTGAGTCGTATTTGAAATGTTTGTTATGGTCGCTGTACCCATGGAATGAAACCCGATTGGCGTACCTGAACAGTTACGAATAATTAAAACTGGACTTGTTCCTGGCGCACCTCCACCACAATCAATGTAGTAGTTTAAGGTTACGATTATCGTGTCGCCATTGCCCATTTGATAAGACAAATCGCCACCTGCATAGCCGCCAGTAGCGGTTTGCGCCTGCAGCGAGGCCGAACAAAAGAGTGCAAATATTAAGGCAACACAAGAGTGTTTCAGTAGGTTAAGTAGGGATGTCATACGCTTCATGTCAAAAACCCAAATTTATGGTGAAAAACCGCTGGTTTTGCGGCACGAGCTTATTTCACGCAGATCGTTGGGTTTGGGTTGGGTTTGATTGTTAAAAATCCAGTAAAAAAGTAAGTTATTCCAAGACCCGAGTTAGGTTTCGACATGTATTGCGAATCTAGACCGAAGGGAAGTGGAGATAAAAAAACAGACTAAATGGAGCAATAACTCAACCGAGTCTCCGACTAATCAAGCTTTAAAACGGCCATAAATGCCTCTTGCGGCACTTCAACGTTACCGATCTGGCGCATGCGTTTTTTACCCTTCTTCTGCTTTTCAAGCAATTTGCGCTTTCGACTGATGTCACCACCATAACATTTGGCTGTCACATCCTTTCGCAGGGCTTTAACGGTTTCTCGAGCAATAATTTTCGCTCCAATAGCAGCCTGAATAGCTATTTCAAACTGCTGCCTTGGAATTAATTCTTTCAACTTCAAGCAAATCTTCTTACCCAAATTGAAGGCGTTGTCTTTGTGAATCAACGCTGAAAGCGCATCTACCGGATCACCATTTAACATCAAATCGAGCTTCACCAAATTTGACGCTTGATAGCCAATCGGATGATAATCAAATGAAGCATAACCTCTAGAAATGGATTTCAATCGGTCGTAAAAATCAAAGACGATTTCGGCTAAGGGCATTTCGAAAGTCAACTCCACACGATCTGCGGTCAGATAAACTTGGTTTTTTAGGATGCCACGTTTTTCAATGCAAAGACCCATAATCGACCCAACATATGACGACTTTGATATGATTTGAGCATTGATAAATGGTTCTTCCACCTTCTCCAATTTAGCCGGATCTGGAAGGTCAGATGGATTGTTGACTACCTCCTTGGTGCCGCTGGTAGAATAGGCATAATAACTAACGTTTGGAACTGTGGTTATGACAGTCATGTTAAACTCTCGCTCCAATCGTTCCTGTACAATCTCCATATGTAACATGCCCAAGAATCCGCAACGAAATCCAAATCCAAGTGCTGCCGATGATTCAGGTTCAAACGTCAAGGACGCATCGTTCAATTGCAATTTTTCCATTGCATCTCGTAGCTCCTCGTATTCATCTGTATCAACGGGATAAATTCCAGCAAACACCATTGGTTTCACCAACTCAAACCCTTCAATTCCCTTATCGCACGGATTGCTTTTGCTCGTGATCGTATCTCCAACTTTAATCTCTTTCGCCTGTTTCACTCCCGAAATGATGTAACCAACATTTCCCGCGCTAATCTGCTGACATTTCTCGGGTTTCATGCGCAGAATACCAATTTCATCGGCATGATACGATCGACCAGTATGAAAAAACTTAATCTCTTCACCTTGAGTCAACGTGCCGTTCATTATTCGGTAATAGGCAATTACGCCTCTGAAAGGATTGAAAACACTATCAAAAATCAAAGCCTGAAGTGGCGCCTTCGGATCACCTTTGGGAGCTGGGATTTTATGAATGATAGCCTCCAGTAACTCCGCTACACCTGCTCCTGTCTTTCCACTTGCCGCCATGATTTCATCGCGCGAACAACCTAAAAGATCCACCATTTCATCCTTCACTTCTTCGGGCATAGCCGTTGGAAGGTCCATTTTATTCAAAACCGGAATGATTTCAAGATCATGTTCCATAGCCAAATACAAGTTGGAAATGGTCTGGGCTTCTATTCCTTGACTTGCATCTACCAATAAAAGAGCGCCTTCACATGCTGCAATGGCTCTTGAAACCTCATAGGAGAAATCCACATGCCCCGGTGTGTCAATCAAGTTTAAGACGTAATCTTTCCCATCCAACGAATACTTCATTTGGATGGCATGGCTCTTAATGGTGATGCCGCGTTCGCGCTCCAAGTCCATGTCATCAAGGGTTTGCTCCTTAATGTCGCGGTCAGAAACGGTTCCCGTAGCTTGCAGCATTCTGTCAGCTAGGGTGCTTTTTCCGTGGTCAATATGTGCTATTATGCAAAAATTTCGAATGTGCTCCATGCACTAAAAAATTGGCGGCAAAGCTACATGAATTTTAAGGCTAGAAAAGGTAAAGAACAGCTTTGTGTTTTTTCATTTGATTCCAAGCCTCGACCTTACATTTGCGACTCCGTTTATGAAAGTAATTGACACACTCAATAAGGCAAAGGATACGGTATTATCTTTTGAAATCCTCCCTCCACTTAAAGGGAAAGGTATCAACTCGTTATATCAAGGAATCGACCCCATTATGGAGTTCAATCCTCGATTTGTGAATGTGACCTACCATCGTGAGGAATACATCTATAAAAAGCGCGAAAAGGGCTATTTAGAAAAGGTGAGCATTCGAAAACGACCCGGTACGGTTGGGATTTGTGCAGCTATCATGAATAAATATGATGTTGAAGCGGTGCCACATTTGATTTGCGGAGGTTTTTCGAAAGAAGAAACCGAGAACGCCTTGATTGACCTTAACTTCTTAGGCATTCAAAATGTGCTTGCGCTTCGAGGTGATGCCCGAAAGGCCGAAACGAGCTTCATGCCTGAAGATAACGGAAACAAATACGCGTCCGAATTGGTGCAACAAGTCGTCAATATGAATCAAGGCAAGTACCTGGAAGAAGAAATGAAGGACGCCAATAAAACCAACTTTTGCATTGGAGTTGCTGGTTACCCAGAAAAACATTTTGAGGCGATGAGCCTAAAGGCCGATTTAAAAAACCTGAAACGAAAAATTGAATTGGGTGCGGAATACATTGTGACACAAATGTTCTTTGACAACGCCAAGTATTTCGACTTTGTTGATCGCTGCCGAAAGCATGGGATTGATGTGCCAATTATCCCAGGAATAAAGCCAATAACATCTTTAAAGCAGATTCAGTTTATTCCGAAAACCTTCCACATCAGCTTTCCGGAAGATTTGTCGGATGCGCTTGAAGGTTGTAAAACAGATTTGGATGTTGCCAAAGTGGGAATCGAATGGGGAATCCAACAAAGTCAGGAATTGAAGGCTGAAGGCGTTCCTTGTCTACACTATTACACGATGGGCACATCAGAATCAGCGCGAAAAATCGCAGCCCACGTTTTTTAGCTCTCCTCTCTCGCTGCTATGGTCGCTTGGATGTATTTTCCAAGAATGTCAAACTCAATATTCACAAAATCGCCTGCCGTAAGTTGATTAAAACAGGTGTGTTCAAACGTGTAGGGAATAATGGAAACCGAGAAGTTCTTGCCCTCCGTGTGCACGACCGTCAAGCTAACTCCATTGATGCAAATACTTCCTTTTGGAACGATTAAACCCTTTGGATTCGAAGCGAGTTCAAAACTAAAATTCCACGATCCACCGCGTTCCTCTCTCTTTGTAACCTTGGCAGTTGTGTCCACATGACCTTGAACAATGTGTCCATCAAACCGACCATCCGCCTTCATGCATCGCTCCAAATTCACTTGGCTATCAATGCATAAATCGCCTAAGTTGGTACGATTCAACGACTCTTCTATGGCTGTGACTCGGTATTGTTGCCCGCTGATTTCAACTACTGTTAAGCACACACCATTGTGCGCAACACTTTGATCGATTTTAAGTTCTGGAGTTAGCGTTGACTCAATCCAGAAATGGCGATTTGTCCCTTCCTCTTCGATGCGCTTAACTTCACCAAGAGACTCCACTATACCTGTAAACATTTATTTTGCTATTTGCTTGTCGCGTTCGCGAATGATGGTAAACGAGCCACGAATTTCCCGAGCAACAATGCCCACCAATCGGATTTCATTTACTGTGCAAACGTAAAAATATGTACCGTCTGGAACGGGGTTACCACCGCGCATATCTGTACCATCCCAATTAATGTCAGGGTCGGTGGATTCAAAAAGCACATTACCCCACCGATTGTAAATCGTAATGTTTATGCTTTCAATAAACTTATATGGGAAAGGAATGAAGTAATCGTTAGTCCCATCATTTCCTGGGGTAAACACATTAGGAAGCTCATAAATCGGGCAATTATCTATGCAGAGAGCTTCTCCTGTTTCACTCTCATTATCGAAGCTATCAATAGCCGTAACAAAATAACATCCCGCTATCGACTCTAGGTTGCTCGCGACATAGATGGTATCATCTGCCGATGCGTTAACCTGAACCAACTCGGTAGTCTGACCCAATTGAGGTGCATAATATATATGGTATCCCAACACGTCATCCACTCCCTCACAAAAATTGTTCGGGTTGTTCCATCGTATGGTGGTTTGATCAAGGTTGCAATCGCCTTCAATTAAGCGGTTTGGTGGCGTGCAAGGCGCTTGAAGATCCTTTGGAATTCCAGTATGAATCTGACTGAAATTGACAAGCGTATCTCTCAAGTCCTCAGCGGAATAACTTCCGATCGACTTTACAAAATATCGATACTCTTTTAGATTAACCAACCCTTCATCCACGTACGTAGTTTCCGAGGTTCGCGCTAATTCATAATAGACATCTAACGAATCGGTATCTGTTTTGAATTTATAAATTACATACTCCGTATTTGACCAAGGAACATTTACATTCCAATTCAAAGTCAGTGTGTTATCAGACGGTGCTGATTCTAAGTAAATGGTTGCAGCATTGCGAGATTTTCCAACCGACTCTTTATTTGGACCAGCCAATAATTCGATGCTGTAGAAATATTGAAGTTCCTCTGTATTCAAATCATTCACCACTACCTGTGTATCAAGGCTCAAGAAATCATTCGATTCAGGGCCATTGTAGATTATTTCAAACGGCCCTGCACCATTTGTTGCACGCGAAAGTTGGTAGCTGTATGGCGGAGCGAACGTATTTGTTTTAAGCTCGATGGGCTTATACCAGGCTATCGAATCTACCCCAACTGAAAGATCAGTTGCTCCAACGCTAGCCTTGTTTAGAATCGGCACATCGCGGATAAGTTCTCCGCAGGCTTCAAGGCTCGCATAACTTTCCGAACGATCTGGATAAGTAGCCACGATCATATAACAATACCGCTGTCCGTGAATCAATCCATTCCCGTTGCTATCATCCGTAAAACTTGTGTTATCAATTCCGTTGTTTCGCCCAATCTTAATGTAACCTAAGGATTCAGGTACACCCGTGTTGCAATTACTTGCCACATAACCTAGGCTGTCATTGTAGCGATAAATGTCATATCCATCTGCCCCCTCGCAAGGAGCTATGGTCCAATTTAGAATAAGGGAAGCACCGGCTGGGGTTACACTTAAAATATCAACCGGAGGTGCAACAACTTGAATCTCCAATTCCTCGAAATCAACCAATTCTTCCTCACTCGATCCAAGGTTTTCTTTTGCCTTAAAGTAAACCCAATAAGATTCGTATTGAACGTGGCTGCAGTTTGTGTTCCATATGAACTCCATACTCACTGGCGACTCACCTGCAGTGATGCCGTCTGGATCAAGCGAGCCACCTTGGTCTGGTTCTAAGGGATATCCCGTTGCGCTAAAGTCTATGTTATCCTGATCTTGGTCTGATGCAATCGCTAACACACGAAGCACTTTCCCAGCCTGCACACATTGTTTCTGCATGTCATTGATAACTGGTGGAGATTTGTCTTCACAGGTATTGATATTGATCTGCATGTCGCGCAGGGTCGATCCGACAAAGGCCATATCGCCACTGTTTTCGTTATAACGCCACTCTTCAATTCGGATGGCAACGTTGTATTCTCCTTGTTCTCGAGGTGCATCCCAGCTTAAGGTGCCCGTGCGATTGTTAATGGTCAATGTGCTTGGCACTATGCTCACTTGATTTGGAAAAACATACCCCGGAATAGTAGCGCCATTTTGAGTTTTAGAGGCGACAAGGCTATATACCAAACTATCGCCATCGGGATCAACCGCCCCCGGATTGTGTAAGAAGACTTGATTAACGCATCCATTATCAATCGGTGGATTTTGAAGACGAGGCGCAGAATTTCCACCTGAATTGAGATCAATCACAATTTCACTTTCAATGTAGAACCACACATTGTCTGAGTTTGGAATATTCTTCACGCCAGCATTTCTGTTTTGATCTTGCATGAACACAGTGTATTTACCCGCTCCGGGGTAAATATGCGTGGTTATGTAGGTGTTTTTCTTTGTGTTTCCGCCAAGGTCTTGACCTAGGTGATTGCAATTTGTTCCGGACGGACCATTGTTTCTATAAACGGTATCACTCTGTCCGTCTCCATAATTTAACACCAAAAAACATCGGTCGGCATCATCACTCTGACCGCCAGTCTTAGTGTAGGTGATAATGGTGATTTGATATTTAAACGGATTAGAATCAACCCGCTGATATACAATCTCCCCAGCTCTGTTGTGAGAGGCGAAAATCACTCCATTAAGTGTTAACCCAAATAGAAAAAGGAAGATATACTTTAGACCTTTCATTGATAAATTAAGACGCAAGAAGTTCAATTTCGTTGATCGACCAATCCTTACTTTTGCTGCTTCATTTTCAAAGTAAGACAAATTTCAACACACAAATGTTGATATAACGCGTAAATGGCGTAATAATTTAACGAATGGGAAAGCACAAAAAGCTGCGTGTAGCGATTTCAAGTGGAGACATTAACGGCATTGGACTCGAAGTGGTACTTAAAACCTTGAGCGATGCTCGAGTTTATGAGCATTGTGTACCAGTGATTTACGCCTCATCCAGCACCGTGAACTTTCATATGAAAACGTTAAGCTTGGAAGGCCTTCATTATCACCAATGTAACGATGCCGAGCATATCGATTTTAACAAAATTAATGTGCTCGATATTTGGAAAGAAAAGGCCTTTGTCGAATTTGGAAAAGTCACGACAGAAGCGGGTGGGTTTGCATTTGCTTCCTTAAAAGCAGCCGTTGAGGACCTCGCGTCCAACAAAATGGATGTACTCGTTACCGCTCCCATTAATAAGGCCAATATTCAATCAGATGAGTTCAACTTTCCTGGGCATACCGAGTACTTAGCTTCTTATGCGAACGAAGAAAACCCCTTAATGATTTTAGCGCACGACAATCTTCGAGTAGCCTTGGTTAGCGGTCATTTAGCACTAAAAGATGTGGCATCTTCCCTTTCGAAATCAAAGATTATAACGAAACTTGAGGTTTTCGCCCGTTCCTTAAGTCAAGATTTTGGCATTTCGCGACCTCGAATTGCCGTTCTTGGACTGAATCCACACAATGGAGATAATGGCCTAATGGGCGATGAAGAAACATCCATTATTAGACCTGCTATCGAAGAGGCGAATAGAAATGGCATTCTGGCATTTGGACCTTTTCCGGCAGATGGTTTCTTTGGATCAAATGCACGGTCAAAATTTGATGGAGTGCTTGCAATGTATCATGATCAAGGTTTAGCCCCATTCAAAGCGCTATCGTTTGATGGAGGAGTGAACTTTACGGCTGGCTTACCTATAGTTCGCACTTCGCCCGATCATGGAACAGCTTATGACATAGCAGGAAAAGGAGAAGCAGACCCAACATCATTCAGAAACGCATTGTTTATGGCTTGTGATATTTATAAGCAACGCAAGGAACACCGAGAGCTTGTGGCGAACGCCTTAGAGTTCACAAATGAGAAAGGTTAATAATACTGTGAAAAGTGTGATTCGATTATTTACATTTGCAACCCTTTTTGAATCAGCTCTTTGAAACCAATATCGAAATATGAAATTCAGTTTAGTGGGTTACCACTGGGCATTCACGATTTTGAATGGGATCTAGAGTCGGTGTTCTTTGATGAGAGAGAAAGCGTTGAAATTGAAGGTGCGCGGTTAAAAGCCGTGGTTACATTAACAAAGGAAACGCGTGTAATGATCTTGCAGTTTATCATTACGGGCGAATTGAAAACCATTTGTGACCATTGTGGTGACGAATTATGGATAGATATTCAAACCGAAAATGAACTACATGTTAGGTTTAGCGATGAAACCGATTTATCGGGAGATGAGGTTATTTACCTCGGTACTCATGAGTATAAAATTGACATAAGTCAATATTTATACGAGTTTGCATTTTTAGGCCTGCCCGTTAAAAAGCTGCATCAACCAGGGGAATGTAATCCTGAGGTTGAGCGTTATTTCGAACTCGAAGAAGGCGACAAAAAGAAAGAAAAAGAAAAAGACCCACGCTGGGAAGCATTAGAAAAATTGAAAAATAAAGTTTAGTCCATGGCACATCCTAAACGTAAGATATCCAAAACCAGGAGAGACAAACGTAGAACGCATTACAAGGCAGAAATGCCAACTATTGCTACTTGTCCAACAACTGGCCAACCTCATTTATTTCATCGCGCTCATTGGTATGAGGGTAAGCTATACTATAAAGGTAGAGTAGTGATGGAGAAAGAATCAATGGCCTAATCCGCAGCATGGCCATGACAGTAGGCCTTGATGTATCCGGTGGAGATTTCGCTCCAGAAGCTAATGTCTTAGGGGCTATCCTAGCCCAGAAGGAATTGGGTGACCGGGCTAAAATATGTCTCATCGGCCGAGAACCTGATATTATATCCATACTCGATCGGGAGAATATTTCGCGTGATTTATTCGACATTGTCCATACGGATGAAGCGATCGAAATGGGCGAACATCCAACTAAGGCTTTCCTAAAAAAACCAAACTCAAGCGTAGGCATTGGCTTTAAGATGCTTGTTGAAGGCAGTTTGAATGCATTTGCAAGTACTGGTAATAGTGGCGCCATGCTCGTTGGAGCTATGTACACCATAAGAACCATTCCAGGTGTTATCCGACCATGCATTACTTCTGCACTTCCTGTATTAAACGGAGGCGTAAGTATCATCCTTGATGTCGGAATAAATGCTGATTGCAAACCCGATGTGCTCTATCAGTTTGGAGTTTTAGGTAGCATTATGGCTGAGCAGATTTATAATATCGAGAATCCGAAAGTTGGCCTTCTCAATATTGGTGAAGAAGATGAAAAAGGCAATTTGCTCACTCAATCGGCTCACCAAGCAATGAAGGACTCGAAAGATTTCAATTTCATTGGAAATATTGAAGGCAGAGATCTTTTCAACGGCAAAGCCGATGTTATTGTATGTGATGGTTTCACAGGCAATATCGTTCTTAAGCAAGCTGAAGCACTCTATACATTAATGCGCAAACGAAACATCGAAGACGATTACTTTGATCGATTCAATTATGAAATTTATGGAGGCACTCCTGTGCTTGGTGTAAATGGAAATGTTATAATTGGACACGGTATTTCAAATGAGAACGCGATTAAGAACATGATTTTGCTTTCCGTAGATACGGCTGAAGCAAAGCTTGCTGATCGCATTCGAAAAGTGTTTAAATAATCTATGACTAAGATTAACGCAGCCATAACAGCTGTTGCCCATCATGTTCCTGAGTATGTGTTAACCAACGCAGAACTGGAAAAATTGGTAGATACAACGGACGAATGGATCACCTCCCGAACTGGAATTAAGGAACGGAGAATTCTTAAAGGAGAAGGAAAAGGCGTAACTGAAATGGCGAAGGAAGCCATTGAAAAGCTTCTCAAAAAAAGAGGCATTGGACCAGAAGAAATTGATTTGGTCATCTTTTGTTCCGTCACCCCTGACAAAATATTTCCAGCTTCTGCTAATATAGTGAGCGCAAAAGTTGGGATGTCCAATGCTTTTGGATTCGATTTAAACGCAGCTTGCTCAGGTTTCATGTACGGATTGGTAACTGCCTCAAAGTTTATTGAGAGTGGAACGCATAAAAAAGTAATCGTTGTAGGGGCAGATAAGATGTCAACAATTATTGATTACACCGACAGGCAAACGTGCATCATCTTTGGTGATGGTGCAGGTGTGGTTCTTCTAGAGCCAAATAACGATGGTCTGGGCATTCAAGATTCCATTTTGAAAAGCGATGGTACTGGAGAGCCTTTTTTACATCAAGTTGCTGGTGGTTCTGAATATCCTCCAACAGAAAAAACCGTTGCTGAAAAGCAGCATTACGTCCACCAGGAGGGAAAAACAGTGTTCAAATTTGCTGTATCTAATATGGCTGATGTGAGCTACGAAATCATGCAAAGGAATAAGCTTACAGCTGATGACGTTTCATGGCTCGTGCCTCATCAAGCCAATTTGCGCATTATTGATGCCACTGCCAACCGAATGGGTCTTAACAAAGACAAGGTTATGGTGAATATTCACAAATACGGCAATACTACCAACGGAACCATTCCCATCTGTTTATCAGAATGGGAGTCTCAAATGAATAAAGGAGATAACATCATTCTGTCCGCGTTTGGTGGAGGTTTTACTTGGGGCGCTGTTTACATCAAGTGGGCCTACAATACGATTTAATAATTGAAAATTAACTGCTAAGACATACTTTAGCCTACCCTAAAAGAAAGAATATGGACTTAAGTGAAATACAAGCTCTAATAAAATTCGTGTCCAAGTCAGGAGTGAATGAAGTTGAATTGGAAACAAAAGATTTCAAAATCAATATTAAGGCTGGTTCGAGTACCCCGGAGATTCAGCAAGTAATGACCATTCCTGCAAATTACGGACAACCTGCAATGCCTGCTGCGCCCGCTCCCGTAGCGGCTCCTGCACCAGCAGCTCCTGCAGCGCCAGCTGCCAGTGAACCCGCGGAAAACAGTAAATACATCACGATAAAATCGCCCATGATCGGAACGTTTTATCGATCTGCTAATCCAGAATCCCCTTCATTTGTAAGTGTTGGAGACGAAATTCAAGAAGGCAAAGTAATTTGCATCATTGAAGCAATGAAATTGTTCAATGAGATTGAATCCGAGGTTTCAGGCAAGATCATTAAATTCCTCGTTGATGATGCGTCACCAGTTGAGTATGATCAACCACTCTTTTTAGTTGACCCTTCTTAAGAATATTCCCTCCAAAACCATTATCTCATGTTTAAGAAGATATTGATCGCAAATCGAGGGGAAATAGCCCTTCGAATTATACGAACGTGTCGAGAAATGGGCATCAAAACGGTGGCTGTATACTCGAAGGCAGATGCTGACAGTTTGCATGTCCGCTTTGCCGATGAAGCCGTTTGTATAGGCCCAAACCCAAGTAGTGAATCCTATTTAAGGATTCCAAACATTATCGCTGCAGCTGAAATAACCAATGCTGACGCCATTCATCCTGGTTACGGGTTTCTTTCAGAAAATTCTAAATTTTCTAAAATCTGTCAAGAAAACAACATCAAATTCATTGGTGCATTACCCGAGCAAATTGACGGAATGGGCGATAAGGCGAGCGCCAAACAAACCATGCTGGATGCAGGAGTGCCTTGTATCCCAGGATCTAAAGGTCTATTAAAGGATCTTGCAGACGCAAAAAAGACTGCCAATGAAATTGTGTTTCCTATCATCATGAAAGCCACGGCTGGCGGTGGTGGTAAAGGAATGCGCATTTGCCGAAACGAGGCCGAAGTGGAAACTGCGTGGAGTTCTGCTAGGCAGGAAGCCAAAGCCGCTTTTGGCAACGATGGCATGTATATGGAAAAATACATTGAAGAGCCAAGACACATTGAAATTCAGATTGCCGGAGATCAATTTGGAAAGGCTTGCCACTTGAGCGAAAGAGATTGCTCCGTTCAACGAAGACATCAAAAATTAGTTGAAGAAACTCCATCGCCATTTATGACTAAGGAGTTGCGAAAGAAAATGGGTGAAGCAGCTATCAAAGCAGCAAAGGCGGTTAAATATGAGGGAGTTGGAACGGTAGAATTTCTCGTAGATAAGCACAAAAACTTCTACTTCATGGAAATGAATACTCGGATTCAAGTCGAGCACACCATTACTGAAGAAGTCATAAACTACGACTTAATCAAAGAGCAAATCAAGATCGCAGCGGGAATGCCTATTAGCGGCAAAAACTATGAGCCTGTTGGACATGCCATTCAATGTCGAATTAATGCCGAAGATCCGCTTAACGATTTTCGACCGAGTCCGGGGAAAATCACTGAATATCACTCCCCTGGAGGTCATGGAATAAGAATAGACACGCACGTATACGCAGGCTATACCATACCTCCATATTATGATTCAATGATTGCTAAGCTCATTACGGTAGCTCAAACCCGAGAAGAAGCTATTACAAAAATGGAGCGCGCTTTAGGTGAATACATTATTGAAGGCGTAAAGACTACTATTCCATTTCATCAATTGTTGATGAAGCAACCTAAGTTTCGTGATGGAAAAATCACTACTAAGTTTTTGGAAGAGTGGGATTACAAAACCGATTTGAAGAATAGTATGAAATAAGAAAACTACGTTTTCTAAAGAGAAAGGAAAGCCAGTCACGATTGCGACTGGCTTTTTTATTTTAATAAAGATATGGTGCCTTCTTTTTTAAGCTTCAGCCCAGTCTCTGACTTATAAGTAACAACCCAATAATAGGTTCCTGTAGGAGCGACTCGATCGCTATTAGGCTCTGTTCCATCCCAACCAATGTCTAAGTCTGAGGTCTCAAACAACAATTCGCCCCAGCGATTATAGATCTCTAAATGCGGAGAAACTACTCTGTAATGAACTAGTTTAAAGTCATCATTGCGATTGTTATATCCTGGCGTAAATGCGGATGGCGCATAAATCAACGTGAAGCAATCGGCATTTACTTGGACCGAATCAATGCTTAAACACCCATTTCTATCTTGAACTTCAACTCTATAAGTAGTGAGTTCTGGATTCAAAACTACCGGATTTGGACTGAACGGGTCATCTAATCCAACTTGGGGAGACCAATAGAAAACCGCGTCACTAGGACCCGTTGGGGCTCCTCCAAGGGTTACTACGTCTATTTCACAATTTTCGATGTCATTACCCGCATCAGCTAAAGGCCGCGGAAAAACTGTGGCTCGCACCCCTGCAACCGAATGACAATTATTTGTATCGGTAACAGTTACCCTATAATCGGTGGTAGTGGTGGGATAGGCCATTGTGATCCGAGACATAGAGTCAGCCAATGTAAGGCCATCAGACCATTCATAAATGGCACCTCCAGTAGCTTCTAGCTGCATGGAATCCTTTTCACAAAGATCAAAGTCATCCGTCACTTCTATCGTTGGTAAAGGCAACACTATTACCTCGAATGATGTCGTAGCCTTACAACCACGCTTATTTACTACGCTAACCGTATATGTCTTGTTGACTTCTGGATAAACAACAGCCGAATCCTGATCAATTGACAAGATCTTGCTGTTTGGAGTCCATAAATATGACTCGTAATTATTAGTTACCTTAATAACGCCAGAATCACCAAAACATATCGGTAGTAAAGGCTCAACGAGTTTAATCACAGGCAAGCTATCTACCGTTACTTTCATCCGGGCTGAATCTTTGCAGCCCTGAGAAGAAGTTACCGTAACGAAGTACATTTTCGTTTCAGTTGGTGACGCGATAGGATTGGCTGCACTTGAATTATTCAAGCTCCCACCTGGTGACCATGAATACTGTGACCCAGGAGGTCCAGTTGGTGTTCCGCCAATTTTGATTGAATTTCCTTCGCAAATTCGAACATCGGGTCCGGCAGCCGTCAACGGCAATGGGAAAACCGTAATCGTAATATCATCCGGTTCGTAGCATCCATTTGCATCGGTAACTGTAACAGTGAAGGTCTGCGATGATACGGGATACGCCATTGGATTGGGCACATTAATATCACTCAAGAATAGTGGTGTGCTCCATTCGTAACTAACACCGCCCGTAGCATTTAAGGTAATGGTATCCTGCTGACAAATACTCACATCTGGACCCGCATTCGCAGGTGTTAATGGGAAAACGTTTAAAATGGCACTTGAGCTTGATGCACAGCCATTGACGTCAGTAACTGTAACGGTATACTGCGTGGTTTGTGTCGGGAATGCATTTGGCGTAGCGGAATTAGATCCTGTTAAGGAAGAGTCAGGGGACCATTCGAAGCTAACCCCACCAGAAGCTGATAAACCTAACGTTTCACCCACACAAATTGTAGTTGTTATTGGACTAATAACAGCCGTTGGATCCGTTAACACAGTAACAGTAACCTGATCAATACTCACACATCCATTTCCATCCGTCACATAAACCTGAATTGGATACGTTCCTGGATTGATTCCAATTGCCATGAAATAAGGATTCGGCACCAAGGAATCATTCAGATTGTTATATGGCCAATCGTAAGATGCTCCAGCTGGTCCGGTCGGGTTTCCTCCCAATTGAATAGAGTCATTGAGACAAACATCCTTATCGGGACCCGCATTGGCAGGAGGTAGAACATTAACAAAAATGGTCAAGGAATCGGTGAATGAACAACTGTTAGCATCCGTCCCCTTTACGAAATACTCTTTGGTTACAGATGGAGATGCATTTGGATTCGCAATGTTCGGGTTGCTCAACCCATTACTTGGAGTCCATTGATAGCTAATAGCGCCAGTAGCGTTTAATCCTGTTGTCCCACCATTGCAAATGGTATCATTTGGCCCTGCTTCCACCACAGGAAGAGGATAGAAGTCAACGTTTATGACGGCTGTATCAGAACAGGAATTCGCGTCAGTCACAGTTACGATGAAGGAAGTATTGCCTGGAGGTCCAGCTTTTGGATTTGAAATGGCTGAATCATTGAGAAAAACGGCATTACTCCATGCGTATGTTACACCTCCAGACACCTGAAGTTGCACCGAATCATTCAAACATTGTTGGGTGTATGGAGTGACGTTAATTGTTGGTAGTGGATTGACAAAAACAGTAACCGAATCATAATCAACACAGCCCTGAGTAGATGTTACTGTTACAAAGAATAGTGAGTCTTGCGTTGGAAATGCTTTTGGATTCGTAGCCGTACTGTCCGTTAAAAGTGTTCCATATGACCAATCATATGTTCCGATCAAACTTGACGTAGGGTTTCCTCCTAAAGTGGTTGAATCACCTATGCAAATGGTCTTATTGTTGCCGGCCTCAACGATAGGGAGAAGATTCACAATAGCTAGAACATTGTCAAAATTCTGGCAACCATTGATCGGCTCGGTAACGGTAAGAAAAATAAAATAAGTGTCATCACCGGTTAAAATTGGATTGGCACTTGTTGAATCATCTAAGTCTAAGCCTGGCGACCAAGATAAGGAGTTGCCCAATGCCGTTGTTGGGCTTCCCCCTAAGGTAATGGTATCTTCTTGACAAATAATAATTGTATCCGCTCCAGCATCAACAAAGGGCAATGCAAACACTGTAATGAAAGCTGTGTCTAATGTGGTACAACCCGTTATCGTATCTGTAACAGCCACTACTACCATAGTGTCTTGCGTTACAGTAATAAAGGGATTCGCCACAGTTGAATCGACAAATAAACCTCCCGGCATCCATATATAGGTTGCATTTATTGGACCTGTTGGACTACCTCCCATTTGGAATTGTCCATAAGCACAGACTGTAGTATCATTCCCGGCATTCGCGACCGGGGGTGTCTTAATAGAAACATCAACCGAATCATTATACGAGCAACCAAAGGTGTCAACCAGATAAATATAATACGTGGTGAAAATGGTTGGGGCCGCCATAGGATTCGGGAAAGTTGACGCGCTTAAATTGCCGCTTGGGGACCAAAGAATAGAATCAAAATTTGTGGCAGTTGGGTTTCCGCCTATCATAACTGAATCGCCTAAGCAAACCGCAGTATCCGGTCCCGGATCAAGTGCCGGAGGCGCAAAAATGAAGACAAACATGGTGTCTGTGAATTGGCAGCCTAGCGTATCGGTCACAACAACTTCAAAACTTGTACTTGCAAATACAGTGGCCGTTGGGTTTTGAAGGGTGTCATCATCCAAAAGCGATGAATTGGACCATAGTACACTAGCTGAGGCTGGAGCCGTAGGCGCGCCACCAATAACAGCGCTGGCGCCATTACATATTGTTGTATCGGGACCCGCGCTTATCGGAGTTATAGGGAAAACACTGATATCGACCGTATCGGTGTTCGAACAAGAATTTACGTCAGTTACAGAAACAACGTAGCTAAATGTACCGCTCTGGGTAAAATATCCAACAGGATTTGCTATCGTACTATCGTTTAAATAAATTCCTGGAGACCATTCAAATAATGTTCCGGTAGCCGAAGTCGGACTGCCTCCCAAACTATATTGCATTAGGCCGCAAATGGTAGTATCGGGGCCAGCATTCACAATTGGAGCCGCATTCATAACTACAGACAAGAACGATGTATCATTCAAGTTGAAAGTGTCGTTAAGGCCGTTAGGCATAGAAGAGTATGCGCTAATTACATCCCCCGTAGTCAATAAAACATTCCCGATGCAAACAATCGTGTCCTCTCCTGGACCAAGTGTGTCAAGAAAAGTATATGCGGAAAACAGCTGACTGCCATTCAATGTCGTATAAATGGTTACAGAGTCAATGGGAAGAATCCCGAAGTTCGACAGTTTTAAGCAGATGTTACTCGAATCACCTTGACAAAAACCGTTGGACGACTGAATACTATCGGTTCCCGCATCAATGATTTGAATACCGTGGAAAGTAAAGTCATCAACTGCAAAGTCATTAAAGGCATTTGCCGTGATGAACATGATTCGAAGTTTGATTACCTGACCGATAAACGAACTCAACCCAATGGTATCATACACCCATGTGTTGGCCGAGGTATTATTTGGGCCGGTATAGGCCACACTCCATGTTGCCCCACTATCAGTACTAATAAGAACATCAAATGTATCGGGGATCGTTGTGGCTGTCAATTGATGGTGCCAAAATGTAAACCCAGGAGATTGCACATTCGTTAGGTCGATAAAAGGAGATTCGAGTAAAGCTGTGTCAGGATTACACGGTGCTGAAGATTCCACATAGGCGTAGACCCCGCTGCTTAATCCGGGATTATGATCAACCGAGGGTCCTGTACTTCCTGTTGGAGTCCCCGCTGTGTCTGGCCTAAAGGCAATATTGCCTTGATTGGACCATCCGCTTGAAATATTGCACGCAACGCTGCAAACTTCGCTACAAAGATTCCATGTTTCAAGATCATCGTAATAGGGAAAGGTGTCAATGACCTGAGCCCCAAGATTCAACGAAACGACCGAGAAGAATACTATTATTAATGAACGCATTAGGTTCTTTGGTTCTGTTCGAAAAAGACGTGCAAAAGTAATAAGAGATGCCGGGCTAGCTAGCAATTCCCGAAGACTTTGTAGTCTTTACAGCCGACATCATGTTTAGACCTTCTCGAACGATGGCATCAGCATCATACTGACACTCGGCATAGAGTTGAGATTGCGAACCGTGTTCAATAATTTTATCTGGAATCCCGAGTCGAACCACTTGAGATTTATATCCGTTATCTACCATAAATTCAATAACAGCAGATCCAAACCCACCCTGAATGCAGCCATCTTCGACTGTTATGACATGATTAAACTTTCCAAACACCTCATGAAGCAGAATCTCATCGATAGGCTTCACAAAACGGAGGTCGTACACCGCGGCACTGCAACCTTCTGCTTGCAGCTTTTCGGCTGCGATTAAGGCTTCGTTTCCGATGGGGCCAATGGTCAAAATAGCGACATCTTCTCCATTTTTAACTTTACGCCCAGTTCCGATTACCACCTTTTTCATTGGTGTTTTCCACTCTGGCATAACGCCTTCCCCTCTAGGAAACCGAATTACAAAGGGCAACGATTGCTCCTCCAACTGGGCTGTATACATTAAGTTCCGAAGCTCTTCCTCGTTCATTGGAGAGGAAATTACAAGGTTTGGAATACATCTCATGTACGCAAGATCGTAGGCGCCATGGTGCGTTGGTCCGTCTGCACCAGCCACACCTGCTCGATCCAAACAAAAAATAACGGGTAGCTTTTGAATAGCAACATCGTGTATTACTTGATCATAGGCACGCTGCATGAAAGAGGAATAGATGTTACAGAATGGCCTCATCCCTTGTGACGCCATCCCTGCCGAAAAAGTCACCGCATGTTGTTCTGCAATTCCTACATCAAAAGCTCTTTCGGGCATTGCTTTCATCATGATATTCAATGAACTTCCTGAAGGCATAGCAGGAGTTACACCAACTATTTTTTCATTCTTCTCGGCCAGTTCCACGACAGTATGTCCAAAAACATCTTGATATTTTGGCGGCTGTGGAGCATTTGGCGTGACCTTTATTATTTCGCCCGTATCCTTATTGAAAATTCCTGGTGCATGCCATTGGGTAGGACTGCCTTCCTCAGCCGGCCCATAACCCTTGCCCTTTTTGGTAATACAGTGAAGAATCTTAGGCCCGGGTATATCACGCAAATCGGCCATGACTTTGGCCATGTGAACCACGTCATGCCCATCTATTGGGCCGAAATACCTAAAATTCAAGCTCTCAAATAAATTGGAGTGCTGCAATAGAGCAGTTTTTATGCTGTTTTCAACTTTAGCTACTATGTCACGAGCATTAGGTCCAAAACGACTCATTTTACCCAGTAAATGCCACACTTCATCTTTCACCTTATTGTATGTGTGGGAAGTTGTGATGTCGGTCAAATAATCTTTCAGGGCTCCAACATTCGGATCAATGCTCATGCAATTGTCGTTGAGAACCACAAGCAAATTTGTGTTTTCTACTCCTGCATGGTTCATCCCCTCGAAGGCCAAGCCAGCAGTCATTGCTCCATCACCTATGACTGCAACATGTTGCCTTTGAAGATCGCCTTTGGATCTACTCGCCACGGCCATGCCCAACGCTGCAGAAATTGATGTTGAAGAGTGTCCTACTCCAAAGGTGTCATATTCACTTTCCGAAATTTTTGGAAAGCCACTTATACCTTTATACTTTCTATTCGTATGAAAAACTTCTCTTCGACCCGTTAAGATTTTATGACCATAAGCTTGATGGCCAACGTCCCACACTATTCGATCATAAGGTGTATGGAACACATAATGTAATGCTACCGTCATTTCAACCACTCCGAGGCTTGCTCCGAAATGACCGCCCTTTTGAGAGACGACATCTATGATGAACTCTCTTAGGTCGTTGGCAACTTCAGGTAGCTCCTCCACTTTGAATTTATCCCTTAAATCCTTGGGAAATTCAATTTGTGAGAGGTGTGGTCCTGGATTAAAACTTTGATCTGACATGTTCACTTATTCTATACGATAACATCTTAGGAAAACATTTGTTCTGAACTGCTGCTATTCAAATAACTTATTTCTCCAATGACAAAGAAAATTAAACGATTACTTCTGAAAGAATGCTTTCGAACATTTTTCGACCATCAACATTTCCGAGTTCTGGATCTGCCGCCCTTTCTGGGTGGGGCATCATTCCAAACACATTGCGGCCAACATTGCAGATTCCTGCTATGTTCTCAAGAGACCCGTTTGAGTTCGATTCAGCATTAATATTTCCATTTACATCGCAGTAGCGAAACAAAACTTGATCGCTATCATTCAAACTTTTAATTAAATCCGATGGGCCGAAATAGTTACCCTCACCATGAGCAATCGGTATTTTCAACACCTCCCCTTTTTCGATAGCACGGGTTAAAATCGAATTTGTTGATTCCGTCTTTAGATAAACGTTTTCGCAAATGAATTGCTGACTTATATTATGCTGAAGCGTTCCTGGAAGTAGTTTTGATTCGCATAATATTTGAAATCCATTACAGACGCCAAATACATATCCACCTCGATTTGCATGCGCAACAACCTCCTCCATAATAGGTGAAAACCTTGCTATGGCTCCAGAACGTAAGTAGTCTCCGTATGAGAATCCCCCCGGAACTACAATAAAATCACACCCTTTAATATCGCGATCCTTGTGCCACAATCGTTCAACATGCTGGCCCATAAGAGACTCAAGCACATATATCATGTCTTGGTCGCAGTTCGATCCAGGGAAAGTTACAACTCCAAATTTCATAAGCTATTTTTGAGAATGCCAAAGGTAAAAATACCCACAACAGAAGAGGCTAGGCCAATAGGTTTATTAGACAAACTGCTAACAAACCAAAGAATAGACCCCTAGCTATCCATTTATTCTGAATAAGTACAAAGTTTTTTGACAAAATAACCACACTCGGAACCATGGTGGAAATCACAATAAATTCAATTGATCCTAAAAAAACAGACAAAGAGAGCGCTATGAAAAACATCATAATCCAATGCCATTTTCTCCTTTCACGCAGGGTAGATGAGCTTGCTGTCAATGCGTTTCCAAATAGAATTGAAACAAGCATCAAGGTCAAAAAACTGATTTGAGTAGGAGAAATGTTCATAAGAGAATCGGACACGACTAGCAAATCATTGAACGCTTGAACCTCTGTTGGGTTAAACAGAAAAACCAATCCAAAGACCAAATAAATCGGGGTTAATAAGCCGAGTGCTGCCAGCAACAAACGCTTTACACTGACCACTCCCGTTAACAAAAGCAAAATAATTAGCGAAAAAAACATGGGAAAATAGAGGGGCTGAACTAGGATTAACCCGCCTGACAAAAACGAAGCATTAAATAGCGCTCGATCAGTGTGGACCTCGTTTAAAACCTTGAGTGAATAACTCAAAACTATAATCACCACTGTCGTAGCGACCATGGCTAAAGGTGATCTGAACGCCTCTGGTAAGCAGAGTAAAAGGATTACAAAGATTAAAATGGGAATATTGGACAGCTTTGTAACCAACCCTTCTTGTTGAATTATCCGGTTGAGCAAAAAGGCATTGACAATAGCCAAGGGATAAAACATCAAATAATTTAGCCAACTAGGCAACATCGGACCTTTTGCTCCCATCAACGCAGTTAGGAATGGGGCAGAGTGGAAAAGAGCCATTTCTTGATGGCTAACCATTCCAAAATAAATTGAGATGAGTGCCAATAATACAATTGACACTACGGTTAAAACGCCTTCATTTTTTCGTAAAAAAACTATCAATCCAAAAATCCTTTAGGCAAACTTAGTTTGTGATGAACGTCATTTCGAGTTGATTCATAAATTCGCGTAAAGTTTTTACTCATGAGAATAAACGAAGCACTCGATTGGTTAGCTGTAATTTTTACAGAGACATTTAAGATTTTAGAAGCCTTAGGCGATGGTTTTAATTGGGTGATTATAGCTGTGATGTTCATTATGGGTATTATCTGGCTTAAAACCATGAGCGATTACAACAAGGAAGCCGCGAAAAATGGCACGTTGAAATAGTCAACTTAGCCTTCCCTAAATCGTAATTTTTAATTGGCTTCTTTTAGATCGAACCCAATATCCTTGCGATAGGTCATTCCTTCAAATCCGATCTTTTGAACTTCGCTGTAACTCACATTTAACGCTTCCTCTAGGGTTTTTCCATAAGAGGTAACCGTCATTACACGACCTCCATTTGTAATTAATTCGTTCTCGACCCAATGCGTTCCGGCCTGAAAAATCAGCGATTGTTGAACGCTCTCTAAGCCCATAATTCGCTTTCCCTTTTCATATGTTTCTGGATATCCCCCTGACACCAGCATGATTGACGCCACCGAATCGGGATACACCTCAAGTTCAACTTCGGTAAGATTCCTTTCTCCACATTTGATTAGTGCTTCAAGAAAATCCGATTTGATTCGCGGCATTATGCTTTCCGTCTCCGGGTCTCCCATTCGACAGTTGTATTCAATCACAAAAGGATCGCCATTTACATTCATTAGACCGACAAAAATGAACCCTAAATAGTCGATACCATCCTTTTTCAATCCATCGATAGTTGGTTTAATGATGCGGTCATTGACTTTAGTCAAAAATGTTTCGTCCGCAAATGGAACGGGGCTTATGGAGCCCATTCCACCCGTATTTAGTCCTGTATCGCCCTCTCCTATACGCTTGTAATCTTTTGCAGAAGGAAGGTGCAGGTATGTTTTTCCATCGGTTAGAACGAACACGCTCAGTTCGATGCCTTTTAAAAACTCCTCAATTACAATTACATCTCCAGCCACACCAAACTTACCGCCCTTCAGCATTTCATCAATGGCAGACTTCGCCTTGTCTAAATCATCAAGGATCAAAACGCCTTTACCCCCAGCTAATCCATCTGCCTTAAGCACGTATGGTGGTTCCATCGAGTTCAAAAAACTCTTGGCAGCTGCAATTTGATTGATATTGAATCGACCATATCTAGCCGTTGGAATTTGGTGCTTTTCCATAAACTCCTTTGAAAAGGCCTTGCTGCCTTCAAGTTTTGCACCTTGTTTTCCAGGCCCAATGATTAGGACATTTTCTGTATCCGAATCACTCTCTATATATTCTCGAATTCCCTTTACTAAAGGTGCTTCTGGGCCCACAATGAGTAACTGCACATCATGCTCAATAATGGCCGCCTTTACCGCAGGGAAATCGGTTTCTCGAATGTTAAGATTTTGACCTATCAATCGAGTGCCCCCATTACCTGGAGCAATGAATAGTTTTCCGAGCTTTTCGCTTTGCGCGATTTTCCATGCTATTGCGTGTTCTCGTCCACCGCTACCTAACAACAAGACATTTAGTTTCTCCATCAAAATGGTTTTTCAAAAAGATGCAAAGATTACCACTTTGAAATGGTAAATCGTTGGCTAATTCCAAATTGCTTTATATTGAAATCTAATCGGTCAAGCAGCATAAAAAAAGGGCGCTTTGGCGCCCTTCAATGCTAACTTTTCAAATATATTGTTATTGACCTACTCGCTTTATACTACAACCAATAGATCGAGTCGTGTTTGGCTCAATTGGTTTTCCAGCGGACATAGCTTTAATCGCATCCATTAGGTAATGCTCACTCACTTCTTCGCTGTTTTCGCTATTGTCATCTATTGACCCTTTATAAGCCAACATAGCGTTCTTGTCGAACATAAAAACGTGTGGTGTAGTTCGTGCGCCAAAAGCATCTGCAACTTCATGATTTGAGTCCATCAAGTAAGGCATCTTGTATGCTTCTTGACCAGCCTTTTCTTTCATTTTCTCCAATGAATCATCCCCTGATCGTTTTGCTTCGTTGCTGTTAACCAACACCATTCCAATTTGGTTGGCAGCGCATAAATCATAAATCTCATTGTAACGATCTTCCCACTGCAAAACGAATGGGCAAGTGTTGCACGAGAATACAACCAACAATCCATTCATTTTCATTTCCTGACGAAGGAAAGTTGGATTTCCATTTACATCAACCATTTCGTGCTGAAACATCGGTACTGGATCGCCAATTTCAACCTGAGTGGCCGCTGGATTTATCCAAGATATTAAACCCGAAACCATCAATACAGCAACAGCTGCTAAACCTAAATTTCTAACTATTTTCA
>Ga0115566_10000674_pt1 | contig 29249 bp, 27 predicted proteins | sample COGITO_mtgs_1204_3_FD_87173 | JGI IMG/M metagenome (GOLD analysis project Ga0115566, IMG submission 87173) | Pelagic marine microbial communities from North Sea - COGITO_mtgs_120405 | ecosystem: Environmental > Aquatic > Marine > Epipelagic | place: Germany:Helgoland, sampling site Kabeltonne...
CCCATGCTGCAAGCTTTGCATTACTGGTTTATCTTTCTGCCTGGTTAAAATGCCATGAGCCCGCCGCCTTTTACTGCGGGTTACTCAATAGCCAACCTATGGGCTTCTACAGCCCATCACAGCTCATTCAAGATGCGCGTCGTCACAAGATTGAGGTCCGAGCCGTTGATGTGCAGTCAAGTCATTGGGAGAGCACTTTAGAAAGCACACCCGGCTTATTGGCAGGCGATCAACCGGCTATCCGGCTAGGACTTCAAAGTATTAAAGGCCTGAGCCAAGCCGGCGCCGAGCGCTTAGTCCAGCGCCGCGAGGCCGGACCTTGGGCGAGCCTTGATGCCTTAAAACAGCAGGCTCAGCTTGATCAAAAAGATTTAGATCGTCTGGTCGATTCCGGCGCCTGCTTAAAACTTTCAGGGCATCGTCACCAAAGCCACTGGTACGCTACCGGAATCGCAGCACCTCCGCCTTTATTTGAGTCATTGGGCTGGGCATCCAGCGACAGCGTAACGCTTACCGCCCCTTCCGAAATCGACGATATTAAAGCAGACTATAACAGCCTAAAATTTACGCTCGGCCGGCATCCGATGAACATCATCCGGCCACAGAACAAAGCTTTAAAGCGCACGCTTGAAGCCACGCAATTACCCCGTATTCGGCACGGCCGGCATGTTGAGGTTGCCGGCTTGGTTACTGGCCGACAGCGTCCCTCAACGGCTTCTGGCATTATTTTTATGACCTTGGAAGATGATACGGGCAACATCAATGTTGTTATTTTTAATACTGTCTTAGAGCGTTTCAGAGCAGAGACTTTAAAAGGACAACTCCTTCGCGTTAAAGGTATCCTAGAAAAAAAAGGACCGGTAATTCACGTCGTCGCTGGGCATTTAGAGGACTTCAGCGTGCTCTTGAAGGACTTCAGCATGAAATCGAGAGACTTTCATTAGGGCGACCTGTTACGCCCATACGCATTAAAACTGAACGGCGGCTGCAAAACGGGTTTTGGGCGCCATAGCAAGGCTTCGGATGTCAGCTAAAAACACAGCAATCCAAAAGAGTCGCTACACCGAGGGGTCTATCGGGTTGCATGTCCTGCAACTCTCAAGTGTGATGATTGTCGGTTTTCTTGCCATGACGTTAGGGAGCCTCATCGAGCTTTACTATATTGGCCAAATCGGCACGAGTGCATTGGCAGCGGTCGCTTTCATGTTTCCGTTAACCATGGCACTGAACGCCTTTACTCGAGGCATTGGTGTTGGTGCATCCACCCTGATCGCACAGGCCATGGGCCAAAGCGACCAACAACGCACCTCAGAAATTGTCACCCACTGCTACCTGCTCGTCGCCGCCTTGACGGTCTTGATCGCCTTCGCATTAAGCCTTTCATCTGAGTTCATCCTCGCAGCGCTCGGCGCCAGCGGCGAGGTACTCAACCTCAGCACTCAGTACAGTCGCATCTGGCTGCTTGGTTTTCCCGCTATGGGGTTAGCAATGGTCTCAAACGGTTTGATTCGCGCCTACGGCAATCCAACCTTTCCAGGCTACATCATGACCATCGCGCCGGTGATTCAAGTATTGGTGGGTCCAGTCTTAATTTTTGGCTGGTTTGACATGACACCAATGGGCCTCAATGGGGCTGGTTGGGCTTTTGTTATCGGCGGCTCGGCACAATTGGCACTGGCGGCGTACTGGTATTTCGTTCAAGCCAGCCTCGTGCACCGCTCAATGAAACAGTTCGGCTCGAATTGCCGACAAATCCTCGAGGTTGGTCTACCGGCCGCCGCAACAAATTTGATTCAGCCCGTGTCGCTCGGTCTTGTGACCTATTTACTCGCAGGGTTTGGCAATGAAGTGATCGCAGGATTTGGAATCGCCAGCCGGATTGAGTCCGTCGTCGGCATGGTGGTCATTGGCATCTCAACCAGTGTCGTACCTTTGGTTGGGCAAAACTGGTCTGCCGGTCTGGTGGAACGCGTGAATCATAGTCTGCGCATCTGCTATGTCGGATGCCTCAGTTGGGGCGCAACTGCTGCCGTGATTATGTGGTTTGGCGCGGACTTTTTTGTTGCTGGCATCAACGAGGACGCCGCGGTGATGACTGTGGCGGTTGCTTTCCTGCACATTGTGCCCCTGTCAATTGGCTTCATGGGCATGATGACGGTCGCAACCCACGGCTTTAACGCACTGAGGCGTCCGGTTCCCGCCCTCTGGCTTTCAATCGCGAGGCTGGTTCTCGTTTATCTGCCGTTAGCCCTAATTGGCCGAGCCCTATTTGGTTACATCGGCGTGTTTTGGGCAACGGCGATTGCGAATTTGATTTTGGGCGTTATCTCAGCGGCTTGGTTAAAACGACTGATCACGACTTTGGCCCGCAGCCAAGCAATCAAACCGATATGACAAATCTGGCCTGCCCGGCGCAAACCGAATCCACGCTCACGTAAGATGCCTTGTTTTGAACTGCTTTGTTTTGAACAGCTTTGATTTAAACAGCTTTGATTTGAACAGCTTTGATTTGAACTGCCGTGCTTGCAACGGCGCCACCGTCTATTGTGTGGCCTCAGCCGATGGCGTTGAACCACTTTTGACTCTATTTTGAATGAACGCTTTCAGATTTCTTGCATTCGCTTTTTACCTGCCTTTTTTAAGGACTTTTTTAGCGCTTTTTTAAGGGCTTTCTCAGGAGCCTTTTCTTCGAGACTTAGCTTCATCCCTTTTTTATTCGTTAACACAAAATTGAGTTTATCGAGACAGGACGAGACGGGCTCGAACTTTTCCTGGCGCCTGCGTCCGATCAACCACCATCTGATCCAGCCCAACCGACTGTTCTCGACGAAGCGCGTCGGTTAAGGTCATTAACTCCGAGAAGGCCACCTGTTCAAACCAAAGACTGACCGAATCACCTTCGGGTTGCATACGATTCGGAGTAATACCCAATTGGCTGGTTGCATTGGTAATAACCGTTAACAAATTGCCCTCGAAAGGCCGATTGCCAGTCTGACCCAACAGCGCTCTGGCTTGACCTTCTGTTTGTTTCATCATGGTCAGCAGCGCTAATTGGCGCTCACGCTCTTTGAATTGATCACCTTGAAATTGATGAATCGGCTGCCAGATCATTCCGTAAACCAACAATAAGGACAAAAACGCACTGAGCCCAAGCAGTAGTCGTTGCTCACTGGTTTTTAATTGTCGAAACCGCGTTAGGTAGATTGCCAGCTTTTGCTTCATGGCCGATCCCCCATCCGAATCCGCAAGCTACCTCTGACTGACGATTTTTCTTGCGAGATGGTCCCGATTTCAGATTCGAATCCAGCTGCATTCAGCACCTCAGCCAAACCCATAATTTGCTCACTCCGCTCCCCTGATAATTGCAGCATGAGATCCCCTCGACCCGCATTAAAGTTCAAGTTATCCAGCTGTAACCGAGCTGCCACCAAGGCTGGACTTACGGTATCTAGTACTGAGATAAGGCCCAACTGATCCTGCTGGCCACCCGCGTTCAGTCGACTTCGCCAGCGTCGCCCTAAATCTCTTGGGTTTTTGTCATTGGGATACAAGCTCTCGTAAAGTGTTTTAGCCTCTACCGCCATATTGTTTGCTTGATCCAATAAATACAGGCCTTGAGCACCCGCGAAGAGCAGTTGCAAGACCGCGACGAACAACGCAACTTTACCCAGCTGCCACAGCCAGGCATTGCCACCAGCACCTTGGCTAGCCTTCGCAAATTGACCCTGCCGAAAATTCACTCGTTTGGTCTTGGATTGCTGATGAAGGTACTGCAACAAAGATCGAGCCGGCGCGGGCAGTCGCTGGGACTGCTCGGCAACGGCACTGGGCAAAAGCTCCTCTAGGGATTGTCCTTCGGTGAAATCGACAATATTCAGGGCTAGCAAGTCACCGTGATACAGAAGCTCAAGACGTGTCAAAATTTGGGCCGTCTCAAACGCCACCATCTCAGCCTCTGGTTGGCATAAAAGCGCCACATCATCATCAATCACCAACAAGCATTGATCGCTGGCAATCACGTCCAAATCAATACCCAGAAATTCCGGATCGAGCCCAATAGCCTGTAACTCGCCTAAACAGTTAGTTAAGAAAGTCTCATCGATGACCCCAACCGTCAGGTCATTTCCGCGCCGTTCACCCATTGCGATAAAACAGTCTGTGACATCACAGGCGAGATACTCCTCAACCAGATACGGCACTGCATCCAGCACTTGCCGAGTTGGCTTGGGTGGGACCTCAATGGTCTTTAGAAGCACTGATTCACCGGATAGCAGCACGCTGGTATGTGAAGGCAATTCATACTCGGAGAGGACCTCAGCAAGATCCTGCAAGGTACCTTGACCTTCTCGCAACGGCAGCTGACCATCATCCAACAACAACCATTTTAATTCTGGATGCCGCCAATGGATTACGAGATGTTCAAAGGCCATTGGCGAGTGTCTCTTCTTCGGGCACAAAGGGTGTAAACCGTTCATTATTTTTTCGCTGATAAACCATCATTTTCCCGGTGGTCGCGTCCCGATATACAAAACTGGTCAAAAACACGATTTGAGACCCGAAACGAGCCCTCGTGTTCACTTTGAAAAAAGAAGATTGTACACCAAGTCCACCTGGCTTCACCGCCAATCCAGCCAATTCAGGTTGCTGTAAAAATTGCTCAACAGATTCAAAGCCGTCGAGGCGCAGCCTCGATTCCGCAAGACTTGTCGCGCTTTCTAGATTGAGGTCTGTTGCCAGCGTCTGTAAAACCATTGGCGGCGCGGTATTCACATTTAAGGCGCCGCCCACCGTTGGCAAAACCGTCATGACCTCCGACAAACGACCGTAGGCCTCATCGGTCATCGTCCGGAGCAACCGAATCTCTGAGAGATCTTGCAGCGGTTGACCACTCGTTCGATACGGCCGTTCAAGCCCCAGATAATAATAATCTTCAGCGCCACCCGGCCTGACCTCGCCATCGATATCGCTGAAATCAAGCAATTCATCCATCCAACTCGGGTTCAAACCAATTTGTGACGACAGTAGCGACAACTTTTCGGCAATCAGACCATTGCCCTGGTTTGAGGATACAAAATCATTAAGATTGAACAGGCTCTGCAGGTCTTGGATCACGATATCGACTTCGCCTAATTCAAACTCAAAAGCAAGATCCGCAGCCGCCCAGGCTTCGCTTAAGTCGTCCTGCTCAGGCCGCTCTTTAAAGTCACGAGCTAATAGTTGCCGAGCGTACTCTTCGCCCCCCGTGGCATAGTAGTAGGCCTGCGCTCGATCAAAATAACGTGTGGCCGAGGAAATGGCGCGATGCTGGTTCTTAGCAATGGAGACGCTGAGCACCGTCGCAATGGTTACGACGAGCAGCACAATCATCAGCGCAACGCCCTGCTGCCTTGACCGCATCATCATAAAGTCCGCTCATCAAGTGATGGCGAAAGGGGTTGCGACGCCGGGTCAAACTCGTCATTTTGGTCTGTTTCGATGTCGTTAACGTTATTTTCCGCCTCGAGTGCGCCTGTGCCGCCCTGCATTGCAAACGGTATGTATTCCGGTAGGTTTACGAGTCGAATTAAATCGCCCCACAATTCTGTGGTGATCCTTATCTCAATGCCCACAGGCAGTTCGTCTCCATCCTCAGCGGTAATCACTTCCTGACGCGAACCATCGGCCTTGATCAAACTGACTTTAAAATCTGTCACCCCGGTCATTAGCGTTTGAACCCGGGGCGTCGCGTCTTGGGCCCGATCCAGAACCAGCCAGACCACCCGCTGCAACGCTTCACCATTGTATTGATAGGCGACTCGCTGTAACTGGCTCCTTGGCAACTTCAAAGGGTTACGCCAGCCACCCCGAGTAAATTCTAATGGGTACAAGCCTTGATTCACTGAGACAGCGGCGATGGGATCGCCAAATTCATCGCGCACCCCTCGATAAACTAAAGCCGAAATGTCCCGATCAATCATTTTAAAGACTCGGACTAAAGTCCGGTATTCATCCGTCCGTTCTTCCATCTGAGACTCAATACTGGACACACTGCGCAGCATCTGATTGGACGCCAACCCGAGTATTGAGAAGATCGTCATCGCGATCAGGACCTCAAGCAAAGTAAATCCCAATGCGCGCCGCATCAGTTACGGCCAATATAGCTGTATAAGACGGCGAGCTCCTGATCAACGACGGCATCATCTCTCACGGACACTTCAAGCCGCTTTAGATCCGCGTCGCTTGTTGCCTCAACGCGAACCAAAACTTGGTACCGCCGGTTGGCCATCAAAATTTCAGTTTGCTTACGAGTCGGTAGTAAGAAAGGGTCGTCATCACCACCCCGGCTCGTGATCTCATTCATCACGTTCTGCGCGACCGTGAAAGCGAGAAGCTGCTCTTGCATCCGACTGGTCTGCACAACCGCCAAAGACGCATTTTTGGTCAAAGCAAGCGCGATGACCGCAAATACGGCGAGCGCCACCATCACCTCGATAAGGGTGAAGCCTCGCATGAAAGCGCGCTTATGACTCATCACGTTCAATGGGCGTGCTACTTAAGACGAAGTCTCCAAAGCCTTCGGTCGACAACCCCATCCACCAGCCGTCCTCAGCGACCAAGCTCAATTCAAAGATTGAGGTTTCGCCGCTCGACAACAGCAACAATTCGGGTTGAGGCGCATTGCTGATTCCTGTGTCGTTGCTCGCCTGTGTCTCCTCTGTCGGCTCAATCAATCGTAAAGGCTCGCCTTCGGTAGTGAGCGCCAAAATTAATCCTTCGGGTAACGTATGGTGTTTCAACTGCGGCGCGTCTGCCGGCATCCAGGTTTGGCTACTTTCATCAAAAATGACAAATCCGTAGCTGTCAGTTGCCAGTTCAACCCCAATCTCGACGGCATCAACTTGCGCAGTCTCAAGGCCATACTCAAAAACAAATTTCAGTCGATCAGCCTCCTCCTCAAAGTCGGCTTGAGAGACAAAAGCGGGCAGATTTGCGACCACAAGACCGGTCAACAACGAAACAATAAACAGAACAACCAGGATTTCAATCAGCGTAAAACCCTTCATAACGCGCATCGTGATGCCTATAGGTCCGATAGTTTTAAATCGGCATCCACACCCTCGCCACCTTCGCGCCGGTCAGAGCCCAAAGAATACACTTCGATTTGCCGGCCTTCACTAAAGTACAGGTAGGGCTCACCCCAAGGATCAATCGGCAGCTTTTTAAGATAACCATCAGCATTCCAGCGTCTGGGTTCCGGATAACCACTTGGCTTATCAATCAACGCTTCCAGCCCCTGATCGGTACTCGGATAGTGACCGTTATCCATCCGATATAAATCCAAGGCATTGCCGACTTGTTGCAAATCTGATCGAGCCGCGGTGACCCGTGCTTCATCGGGCCGGCCAACGATATTCGGCACAATCAAGGCCCCCAGAATTCCCAATATAACCACGACCACCATAATCTCGATGAGGGTAAAACCTATCTGACGGTTTGCGCCCGTCTTCGGTTGCTTCATTGTCTGTGTCTTCCTCTATTATTTTTCAAAATCTATTACTTTTATATTTCGATATCAGCGCGTTCAGGCCAAGCGCCGAGATCATAGACTAACCGACCAACTGATTGAGATTGATGATCGGCAGCAGAATCGCCATCACAATGGTGAACACCGCACCGCCCATAATGATGAGCATCAAGGGACCGATCAAGCTCAGTAACGTTGCGAGCAGCGACTCAACATCCTGCTGAAGATAGCGCGCAACCCGTGCCAGCATGCTATCTAACTCACCACTCGACTCGCCGCTTGCAATCATATACAGCATCATTGGCGGAAAATACCCACTTGTCTGCAGCGCAGCTTGCAGACTGCTGCCCTCGCTCACACGCAGCGTCGCGCGCACGACTTCTGTGCGAAGCCAGGTATTGGACACGACCTCTCCTGCGATTTTCATCGCTTCCACCAACGGCACGCCAGAAGCCGTCAGAATGCTCAGAGTACTCGCAAACTGCGCTATATTTCGACCCCGACTCATCTTGGCAAAGAGCGGTGCTTTCAGCAGAAATCGATCATACTTCAGGCGATTTTGTTCAACCAATAACAGTTGCCGAATCAAAAGACTGAAGCCCACCAAACCTAAACCAACTAGCCAGCCATAGCCCGCAACAAAATCACTTGCTGCAATCACAGCCTGGGTTAGGGCTGGCAGCGCTTGCCCAGTATCGGCGAAAACCGTCACAATATCGGGGACCACATAACCCAGCAATCCGGCCAGGATTAATAAGGTTAGAACAAACAAAATTACAGGGTAAACCAACGCTTGTTGTACCCGCATCGCAGATTCGTATTGGGCCTCACTAAAATCCGCAAGCTGATTCAGAACCGCGTCGAGATGCCCTGACGATTCACCCGCTGCGACCGTTGCCCGAAACAAATCTGGAAAGGCTTTAGGGTAGATTTCAAGACTCCGAGCCAAGGAATAGCCTTCCAAAACGCGAGCCCGCACAGTGGCCAACATTTTTTGCGTTTTTGGCATTTCAGTTTGGCGGGAAACGGCAAGCAGTGATTCTTCGATCGGCAATCCCGCCGCGATCAAAGTCGCCAATTGACGGGTGATCAGGGCTCGCTCACTCACCGACAGCGCGGGTTGAAAGAAGCTGGACAAAAAGTCGCTGCCTGAACCTGTCTCGCCATCACCCTGCCGGGTTAAGGTGACACTTGTTGGGGCTAATCCCTGATCTCGCAGCATTTGTCGGACTTGCCGGGCCGAATCGCCTTCAAGCAGCCCTTTTTTCTGGCGTCCACGTGCATCTAAGGCTTGGTAATCGAATGCTGGCATCGTTTAAGTCAATCGGCCATCGTGACGCGGAGAATTTCATCAATGGTCGTCATACCCGAAAGCACTTTGCTTCGTCCATCGTCTCGAATGCCCATCGAATGCAGACGCGCTTGCTTTTCCATCTCCGGCTCAGATGCGCCCATATGGATCATCTCCCGAAGGCCATCATCAACCACTATGATTTCATAGATGCCTTGGCGGCCGCGATAGCCCTCATTGGCGCAGGCATCGCAGCCTACTGCTCGATAAATCACCGCTGCGGCATCTTCCTTTAAATTGAGGAAGCCTCGTTCGTAGGCATCGGGAGCATGCGCTGTTTTGCACTGATCACACAGAACCCGTACCAAGCGCTGCGCAACCAATCCAGCGATGCTGTTTGACAGCAGATACGGCTGCACGCCCATATTGGCCAAGCGCGTGATTGCCCCAATTGCCGTGTTGGTATGAAGCGTTGATAAGACTAAATGGCCCGTTAAACTCGCCTGAACGGCGATGTCGGCGGTCTCATAATCTCGAATTTCACCGACCATCACAACGTCTGGATCTTGTCTTAAGATCGCCCGCAAACCTTTTGCAAAGGTCATATTGGCCTTTGCATTCACCTGCGTTTGGCCAACGCCCTCCACATCATATTCGATCGGGTCTTCAACGGTTAAGATGTTACGGCTGCTGTCATTGAGCCGATCTAAACCGGCGTACAAGGTGGTTGATTTTCCGGAACCGGTTGGTCCGGTGACCAAAATAATGCCATGAGGCCGTGTGAGTAAGCCCTGCATCGCGCTCAAACCCGACGACTGCATTCCCAGAAACTCTAGGCTCTTGCGGCCATCCTGTTTGTCTAAGAGTCGCATGACCACGCGTTCGCCATTGCTTGCCGGAATGGTCGAGACGCGCACATCAACCTCCTTACCGCCAACTCGCACAGAAATACGGCCATCTTGGGGCAACCGTTTCTCGGCAATGTCGAGCTTCGCCATGACTTTGATACGTGACACTAAGAGCGGCGCCAGAGCGCGCCGCGGCGACACGATTTGACGCAGCACGCCGTCGACCCGAAATCGAATCACCAACCGGCTTTCATAAGTTTCCACATGAATATCCGACGCACCGACCTTGATGGCTTCGGTCAGCAAACTGTTAATCAATCGGATGATCGGGGCATCGTCATCCTGCTCAAGCAAGTCACCGTTTTCAGGTAATTGATCCATCAAACTCGATAAATCCATGGAATCGCCAAGATCTTCAATAAACGCCATTGCCTCGCCGCTGTCCTCCTCATACGCTCGGGACAGCAAACCATCGAATTGACTGGGATCAACTGCTTGAATTTCGGATAGCTGGCCCACAAAGCGCTGGACTTCGGCGTAAACGCCTGCAGAGAGCGGCGCCTTAAAAATCAGTTTAGGCTTTGACAGGTCATGGGTTGGGCTCTGAAGAATCACCCCAAAGCGTTTTGCAAAACCAAATGGCAAGCGCTTTTTCACCTGCTGCGCATTTACGTGTAGATCAGACATAGCTGCAACAATCCCTGTAAAACCATCGTTTTGAAAGACTTCAATCTCGGGGGGATCTCTTTAAAAGCGATAAAATCCCATTGGAAATCCCGATTTTGCTCGAACACACCCTGACCGCATGCCTAAACCAGCCAGGCGCAACCGATTTGTCCGAACTACGCCAATTGTAGCAGTCTTCGCTTAGAATTCACGCCCGAGACTTGGGAACTTTTTTTTTCGACTAATTTCGAATAATATCACTAGCACTAATGCTGGAATCCCACATTATGAAATTGAGTGATATCGATCTGAATCTTTTCGTGGTTTTAGATGCCATCTACACAGAGGGCAATCTAACCCGCGCTGGCGAAATCATCGGCATTACCCAGCCGGCTGTGTCGAACTCTTTATCGCGTCTGAGAACCCTGTTCGATGACCCCCTTTTTGTCAGAACAGCCGACGGCATGATCCCCACCCCGGTTGCCCAGAACATTATCGGATCGGTCAGGCAAGCACTCGATCTCGTCCGCTCCAGCGTTCAAGACAGCGAGCATTTTGACCCACTCCATTCGGATAAACGGTTTCGGATCTCGGCGAATGATCTGACGGAGGCCATTCAAATCCCACCGCTCATTCGGTTGCTGAAACAAGTCGCACCCAAAACCGTGCTCGAGTGTTACCAAGTAAGGCGGCGCGATCTCAATATTGAGTTGGCATCTGGCAATTTAGACTTGGCCATCGATGTCCCGAGAACACCCGACCCCCAAATCAAGCACGCCCCGCTGCGAACCAGCCCGCAAGTCTGTGTTGTCAGGAAAGACCATCCTTTGGTTTCGGGTAATCTTGACCTACCCACCTACCTTGCGTTGGAGCATATTCATATTTCCTCTCGTCGAGGCGGGCTAGGATTGGTTGATCTCGCGCTCGGCAAAATGGGTAAAAAGCGCAACATCGTCTTGCGAACGCAGCATTACTTATCATCGCCGCTTCTGGTCGCCACCACAGATCTTGCCATCACAGTGCCAATGACCTTTGCTCGATTTCTACTGGATCTCAGCCCAGTGCAGGTTTTCAACCTGCCGTTTGACGCCCCGGAGCTTGAAACCCATCTTTACTGGCACGAGAGCACCGATAAAGATCAATCGAACCAATGGTTTCGATCATTGGTGATCGACTCAACGCAATCGCAATGAACCCGGGCCTATCTTCATGAACTTTGTTGGCAGTCATGTCCTGAGCGTGGATCAATTCGTCCGAGCCGATATTGAACGCGTCTTCACGGTTGCCGACGCCATGAGACCCTACGCGTTGAGACAGAAAGTAACCCGAGTGCTTGAGGGCGCCATTCTCGGCAATATGTTTTTCGAGCCAAGCACGCGGACTCGAGTCAGTTTTGGTTGCGCCTGGAATCTTTTGGGCGGCGAAGTTCGCGAGACCACTGGCATCAAAGCATCGGCTCTGGCCAAGGGCGAATCCTTCTATGACACCGCCCGCGTATTATCGGGATATAGCGATTTGATTGTAATGCGCCACGAAAAGAGTGGTTCGGTTGCCGAGTTCGCGGCCGCGAGCCGAGTCCCTGTTATCAATGGTGGCGATGGCGCGAACGAGCATCCAAGCCAAGCGTTGCTTGATCTATACACCATCAGTCGCGAACTGTTTGATCATGGCAAAACGGTTGATGGCATGACCATTGCCCTTGTCGGCGATCTGCGGTACGGCCGCGCCGTTCATTCTTTGTGCAAACTGCTTGCTGCCTACCAAGGCATTCAGTTCTCACTGATTTCACCTGAAGCCCTAAAGCTGCCAGAGGCCTATGTTGAACTATTGCGCAATCAAGGCCATGAGGTAATCGAATCCGATGCCTTGGCCACAGGTATTCAACGAGCAGATATTGTTTACGTAACACGAACACAAGAAGAACGCTTTGAAACCCTTGAGGACGCGCAACGCTACAAGGGGATCTTTCGGCTGAACCAGGCTATTTATACTGAGTTTTGCCAACCCAATACTGTGATCATGCACCCGCTACCCAGAGACTCTCGAGCTGATGCAAACGAGCTCGATAACGATTTAAACGACAATCCTAACCTCGCCATTTTTCGCCAAACCGATAACGGCGTTCTGATTCGCATGGCACTTTTTGCGCTGATTTTAAATGTTGCCGATCAGGTCGAGGCGAGCAGTCGGGCCGTCAACTGGTATACCGCAAAAAGATTTTAAGAATCCCAATCCGGGCTTGGCAGGCGCCAAAGCATACCCCAAAACTCATCACGGAGAAGACTACAATGCTGCATGACTCGATTTTAGGAACCATTGGGAACACGCCCATTGTTCGCCTGAACAAAATGGCGCCTGCTGGTCAAACTATTTATGCCAAAATTGAAGCTTTCAACCCAATGGCCTCGGTCAAGGACCGATTAGCGATTGCAATCATTGAAGATGCAGAGCGACGCGGCACGATCCAGCCAGGCCAAACGGTGATTGAGGCGACCTCGGGCAATACGGGCATTGCCTTAGCGATGGTTTGCGCAGCCAAGGGCTATCCTTTTGTTGCCACCATGGTCGAAACCTTTTCAATTGAGCGCCGAAAAATAATGAAGGCCCTTGGCGCGCGCGTCATCCTTACGCCGGCGGCAGAACGCGGTTCCGGCATGGTTGCGCGAGCCGAAGCGCTCGCAGAACAACATGGCTGGTTTATGGCCAGCCAGTTCGAAAACCCTGCTAACCCGGCCTATCACCGAAACACGACCGCGCCAGAAATCCTGAGAGACTTTGCAGGCCATGACCTTGATTATTTCGTGAGCGGCTGGGGTACCGGTGGCACCATGACCGGAACCGGTCAGATCCTCAAAGTTGCTCGGCCCGACATTAAAATCATCGGCGTTGAACCCCAAGAAGCTGCGCTTTTATCTGGCAATCCCTGGTCACCCCACAAGGTCCAAGGCTGGACACCGGACTTCATTCCTGAAATTTTAGACCCGACGGTTACCGATGAGCTGGTCTTGGTTTCCGACGAGGCGTCTTTAGAGACAGCTCGGGATCTCGCGCGATTAGAGGGCATATTTTGTGGCATCTCCTGTGGCGCAACGATGGCCGGCGCGCTAAAAATCGCAGCCAACGTTGCACCAGGCCAAACCTTCTGCGTCATGCTACCCGACACCGGCGAGCGATATTTATCAACGCCTTTGTTTGAGCACCTTACTGAAGACAGTGACGATGAATGGTTGGCAAAGCAGACCTAACACCTCATACCGCGTCTGCGACTGGGGCAGTTTTGGCTTGGACCGAGCTAGAAACCGAGCTGGGATGGGCGAGTATTGCAACCTCACGGTCGGCTATCTGTGCCCTCATTTTAAGCGATCATTCAGACCCACAAGGCACGAAATTAAGCCAAGCGGTACAAGGAGCGGCGCTCAAACCAGCCGGCGCGGCGAGAGCGCGTCAAAACCAACAGTGGATACGAACTGCCATTGCTCGATTGGTTGATGAAACGCTTGAGCCACTACCACTTGCCGTCGTGGGCAGCCCTTTTGACCTTGAAACTTGGCGGCACATCCAGCTGATTCCACCCGGCGAAACCAGAAGTTATCAACAGCTCGCCCAAGCAATGAACCGATCCAGTGCCGTCCGAGCAGTCGCCTCCGCCTGCGGGCGTAACCGGCACGCCCTGCTCATTCCTTGCCATCGTGTTGTCCGATCAGATGGCGGTCTCGGCGGCTATCGCTGGCAGCTCGAGCGTAAAGCGCGCATTTTGACCTACGAACGCGACGCGGCGCTCGCCCAGCACACGAACGCTCGGCAGAATCTCCCCATAAAAAAACCCTGATTGCTGGGCAATCAGGGTTTTTAAACGTTCCTCAATTTTTATCGCCTAGGGCGTTAAAGCATGCTGTCCAATTCTGGTATTGCCTTGAACAAATCCGCCACCAACCCGTAGTCCGCGACCTGAAAAATCGGCGCGTCCTCATCTTTGTTGACGGCAACGATGACTTTGCTGTCCTTCATTCCGGCAAGATGCTGAATTGCGCCGCTGATACCGACCGCGATATAAAGATCCGGCGCAACAATCTTACCCGTTTGCCCAACCTGCATATCATTCGGGACAAAGCCCGCATCAACCGCTGCGCGTGACGCTCCGATTGCCGCACCCAGTTTATCGGCCACGCTTTCAAGCATCGCAAAATTCTCACCATTCTGCATGCCACGACCACCAGAGATGATGATACTGGCGGCGGTCAACTCAGGTCGCTCTAACGCAACAACATCTTCACGGACCCAAGATGACACCCCCATTCCAGGCAGCGCATCGACCGCTTCGATGGTGGCGCTTCCGCCTTCCGCCGAGACGGGATCATACGCTGTTCCGCGAACCGTGAGCACTTTGACCGCATCACTGCTTTGAACCGTTGCAATGGCATTGCCCGCGTAGATTGGCCTCTTAAAGGTATCTTCGGATTCTACCGAGACAATCTCAGAGATCTGTGAGACGTCTAATAAGGCAGCAACCCGCGGCATATAATTTTTACCTGAGGTCGTTGCGACAGTCAGGATGTGCGAGTATCCTGCCGCGACAGACACGATCAGATTTGCCAATTCTTCTGCCAAGGCATGGCCATAGATCTCATGGTCGGCAAGCAGTACTTTCTGTACGCCGTCGACCTTCGCTGCAGCATCCGCTGCACCCTGACAATTTTGCCCCGCAACGAGTATGTGAATGTCGCCCCCAATCGCCTTGGCCGCGGCCACAGCAACCTGTGTTTGAACCTTTATGTTGTTCTGATCATGTTCTGCAATGACTAAGACGCTCATGAAATCACCTTCGCTTCGTTTCGCAATTTGTCGACTAAAACCTCGACACTCTCTACTTTGATACCCGCGGCTCTTTCCGCAGGCGGTTCAACTTTTAAGGTCTTCACACGGGGTGTCACATCAATCCCTAGGTCTGCCGGTGTCATGATATCTATCGGCTTCTTCTTCGCCTTCATGATATTGGGCAAGGACGCATACCGCGGCTCATTCAAACGCAGATCCGTCGTCACGATTGCCGGTAACTTGACAGTGATGGTTTCAAGGCCGCCATCGATTTCGCGCGTAACCGTTGCAGAATCTTCCCCGAGGTCAATCTCTGAGGCAAACGTTGCCTGAGCGAGGCCGGCCAGTGCCGCCAACATTTGTCCTGTCTGGGAATTGTCGCCGTCGATCGCTTGCTTGCCCGTAATAATCAATCCTGGCGCTTCTTTGTCGATCACGGCTTTGAGTGCTTTTGCGATGCCAAGAGGCTGCAGCGCCTCATCGGTCTCAACCAAGATGCCCCGGTCGGCGCCCAGCGCCAACGCGGTTCGCAATTGCTCCTGACACTGACTCACGCCAACCGATACGACAATCACTTCTTCAGCCTTACCGGCTTCTTTTAATCGAACCGCCTCTTCGATCGCGATTTCATCAAACGGATTGACCGACATTTTGACATTATTTAGGTCGACGCCAGATTGATCCGCCAAAACTCGAATATTGACGTTGTAATCCACGACGCGTTTGGCTGTTACCAGAATTTTCATGAACATCCTCTGCTTTGCGAAAAAGAATTGCCGAGCAGTCTGACTGACCAAACCCGGTGAATTTTTGAAGACCGTATTCTGCCGGCTTCAACGCTTTTTTACAAGTGTTCAGAATCTACGAAATAACCGCGGTCGCAACTCAAGTTGCTGTTTTTAAAGCATCTATTGTTTATTACGAGCAATCAGTAACAGTGATTGAGGCCTCAAGACAGAAATGGTGATTTCCCTTCAGATGCGACTTTTCTTACAATAGGTCCACTCGGAAAACTGCGAACTAGGAGAAGCCAACATGGAACGAGAATCGATGGAGTTTGATGTTGTCATTGTTGGCGGCGGCCCAGCAGGTCTTTCGGCCGCGATTAAGTTTTCACAACTCGCGATCGAAGCGGGACAAGAGCCTTCAGTTTGCCTCGTTGAAAAAGGTTCCGAGATCGGCGCCCATATTTTATCCGGCGCAGTTATTGAGCCCACGGCTTTGACTGAGCTGTTTCCAGACTGGCAAGCCATGGGCGCACCCTTGAACAATCCGGTCACTGCTGACGATGTCTATTTGCTAACAGATGACCATCAAGGTATGCGACTCCCTGCATTCTTCGTCCCAAGTGCCTTGCATAACCACGGCAACTACGCCGCAAGCCTGGCTAACTTGTGCCGCTGGTTGGGCGAGCAAGCCGAAGCGCTGGGGGTTAATATTTTTCCAGGCTTTGCCGCCAGTGAAGTGCTCTATCACGAAGACGGTTCCATCAAAGGCATCGCAACAGGCGATATGGGCGTTAATGCCTCAGGCGCACAAAAAGCGAGCTTTACGCCGGGCTACGAATTACACGCTAAGTACACGTTGTTTGCCGAAGGCTGCCGAGGGCATCTTGGCAAACAACTGATCACGAAGTTTGAACTCGCGGCCGACAGCGATACCCAACATTATGGCATTGGCTTTAAAGAAGTCTGGGATGTGGAACCCAGCAAGCATCAACCTGGGAAGGTTGTACACACCGTTGGCTGGCCCCTCGACTTTGGTCCCGGCGGCACTTTGGGCGGCTCGTATCTTTACCATCTCGAAAACAACCAAGTTGCCATCGGTTTAATTGTTGACTTAGGTTATAAAAATCCACACCTTTCCCCCTTCGATGAGTTTCAACGTTTCAAGCACCACAAGCTGATTCGACAAACCTTAGAAGGTGGTAAGCGGATCGCTTATGGCGCCCGAGCAGTTGCCAAAGGCGGTTATCAAGCGCTGCCAAAGCTTACGATGCCGGGTGGATTACTACTTGGCGATGATGCAGGTTTTTTAAATAACTTAAAGCAAAAGGGCACCCACACCGCAATGAAGTCTGGCATGCTTGCGGCAGAGGCAGTATTCGAAGCCCTTGCAAACGGCTCAGAAGGCCGCGAAGAACTGACCCGCTTCACGGCGCTGTATCAAGCGTCCTGGCTCCACGAAGAGCTCTATCAAGCCCGAAACATCATGCCGGCACAGCACAAGTTCGGCATGTTTATGGGCGCCATGTTTGCTTGGGTCGATCAATATATTTTTCGCGGGAAACTGCCTTTCACATTCAAGGATCCAGAGCCAGACCATGCCAAGCTTAAATTGCAGTCTGAGTGCACAAAGCCCGACTATCCCAAACCCGACGGTAAACTCAGCTTTGATAAATTAAGCAGTGTGTTTTTAACCAATACCTATCATGAGGAAGATCAGCCCTGCCACCTAACGCTGAAGGATCCCAGCATTCCGATTGCAGTCAACTTGCCTAAATTTGATGAGCCGGCACAGCGCTACTGCCCAGCTGGGGTTTATGAAATTGTTGAGGAAACGACAGGCCCCCGATTCCAAATCAATGCGCAAAACTGCATCCACTGCAAAACCTGTGATATCAAAGACCCTTCACAAAATATCAACTGGGTTGTTCCTGAGGGCACAGGCGGACCAAATTACGGCAACATGTAACGCGCTTAGGTCTCAGGCAGCGTCGCTATTTTGGTTGAGGCCTTCTCTTTGGAGGCCGCCGGCCCGCCTTGTGCGCCAATCCCGACGACGAGATCACCCTTTAGCCGTCCCCTTCATTCAACTGATTGCCCATTTCCGGAACGGCGTAAAACAGACCATCACTCCAAACCCCAAATGACGTAGCGCCTGGGCCCTCGGCTTCAACCAATCGCGCCATGCAATCGTAGTAACAAGGCCTATTGAATTTTGCGAGCAGGCCTTCACGCACTTCAACATAAGGGACCGGGGCCTGCGCCCACTCGCGGAAAGTCAACGGATTTTGGGCGCCAATCTCGATCTCATCGCCAACATTTGTAATGATGGATAACTGCTGGTCTTGCCCTTGGCCTTTTGATGCCAATGACACGGCAATAAACGGGGCATCCTCGACCGTAATTTGGCACGCCTCAGCGGGCGTCACCAAAAAATAGTCATCACCGATCCGCCTAAGCACACTCGCCAGCAAGCGCACCAACCGAGGCCGCTCAATCAAAGCGCCTTCATGATACCAATCACCATTCGCCTTAATCGACAGATCGATCGCGTAACGATTTGTTGGCTCCCAGAGGTGCACCGGTGGCGGACTGCCCTTGGGCACACGAGCCAATTCAGCCATGAGTCCGTAGGGTAAGTTTGCGTTCTGGCTCAATTAGTATCCCCTTTTTCTTAGCTCGCGCCACCACGGCCTTCGATGTGCGCGGCACACTACCCCGATTTTTCTTGGATAAAGGCGCCGTCTAGGCGGCGCAGCTTACCCCAGCGTGATGCGCTGTTTTGCACTTAACAGCTTGCAAAACCTCGACAGCGGTCGGCGCAGTCTTGGGTCACATCAAAGATTAGATCGCTGATAAGGCACCCGTTGCGCGATCCGTGTTCACAACTACTGCTTTGCCCAAGCATTTTGATGCCTTCAGGAACCCTTGGCTTGCGCCACCACTTCGATCAATTGAGCCAGCGCGCCCGACATTGAATCCTTTAAAAATCCTTCAAAGTTAATCGGAAGGATATCTGCCTCCCAACTAAACTCGCACGAACCATCCGGCAGGGCCGATAACCGCATTCTGGCTTCATGATGTTCGAGCGGGATGGGCGACTGGATACATTGGTAAGTCAATTCGTAGGCCTGGGGATCACAGAGCAAGATCCTTTCCTGAATCTCGCCCGCACCCGGTAAGTCTAGGGTTCGGACATCGCCTTCGAGCACGCATCGCTCAACCCCGGGCACCCAGTCAACGCGGTCAACTTTGCCAATAACCCCCCAAACGACATCAGCCGGCACGTTAAACCGATGATTAAAACGCAACATAGACACTCCAAATATTAGGGATCAATCTCAATATAGCACCAACCGATTTCAGGCCGTTTGGCTTTTAATTCGTCTTCAATGCCATTAATCAAATGTGCCGCTTCGTTAACCGTAAGATTAGCATCTAACTTAATTTTGGCCGCTAACAACACCTTTGGACCCATATGCAATGTCACCATATTGAAGAGCTTCACAACGCCCTGCCTTTCCGCAATGATGGCTTCTGCCAACTGTCGTAAGGCCGGCTCGGCAGATCGGCCAACTAAGAGCCCCTGAAGCCTGACAACCAATCCGACCGCGATAATGATGAGCAAGACCCCAATGACCATCGACCCAAAGGCATCATAGAGCGGCTCGCCCGTGACCCAAACCAGTGATAAGGCCAGAAACGCAAATATCAGTCCCAACATCGCAGCAAAGTCCTCTCCTAACACCACGACAATCTCGGCATTGCGCGTGGTTTTCAGCCAGTCCATTAAAGACTGTTCGCCTGCCATTTTTTTCGCTTCGAGATAAGCGCCATAAAAACTTAAGCCTTCAAGCATAATGGCCGCCCCTAAAACAGATAAACCAATCCAGATGCCAGTGACCGGCTCGGGGTTGTTGTACTTATGCCAACCTTCCAAAATCGAATAAACGCCGCCTAGGCTGAACAAGATGAGGGCCACCACGAAACTCCAAAAATAGGTCAGTTTTCCATACCCTAGGGGATGTTCCGCGTCAGCCGGCTTTTCGCTACCTTTCAACCCCACAAACAACAGCACCTGATTACAGGTGTCGGCAAAAGAATGAATCGCTTCCGCCATCAAGCTACCAGAACCGGTGTGCAAAGCCGCCGCCAATTTACTTACAGCAATGCCGAAGTTTGCTAAAAACGCATATAGAATTGCTTTTGCCGGCGAGCCTGCTTGCGACATACCTCCTCCAGATACCGTGGCGCTCGAATCAGTGTAGCATGCTCCAAAGCAACGCAAGATCATGGCCAAATCCATGACAGCGGCAACCAGGCGCCTTATGCAAACCACAACTTTGCCCAAAAACCAATACGCCCTCACGGGCATCAGCAACGCCATCGCTCTAATGGTGCTCGCCCATGGCAGCGCAACCCACTTAGGCTCGACACACCTTGTTGCGCTGAGTGAGGCCCTTGCGGATGAAAAAATTGCAACCCTACGATTTAATTTTCGATATCGAATGGCGAACCGCGCTTTTCCAGGCAAGCTGAGCGACTCAATTAACGATTTTTATGACGCGTTACAAATTGGTTTGGATGCAGGCCAAGGCTTACCGATGTTTATCGGCGGACACAGCTATGGCGGGCGAGTTATGACGCACTTACTCGTTGATCATCGGCTGAACAATGCGCCCGATCCTCGAAAGGACCTGCTCAGGGGTGGCGTTGCCTACTCCCTACCCCTGCATCCCAAAGCCAAACCAAATCTTGAGCGCTGGCAGCATGTTCCGGCGCTTAGGCATCCACTTTTGGTATTTGCAGGCGACCGAGACCCGATGATCAGCCGGCCAATTGCGTCAGAATTCGCACGTCAAACCCCCAACTGCACCTTGCAGTGGGTTTCTGGCGCGGATCATGGTTTGCAGCGCACCAAGAAGACGACCCATCCAGACCAATCGGTTTACCAGTGGGTTGCCCAACAGACCCGTGCTTGGATGAGCGCCTGCGGGTCAGCACAGGGCCCTGTGCGCTGACCCGTTGGCTAGTCTACGACCAGTAGGCTGCGCCGCCTTTTACAAAAAAGAACGCTATCTAAACATCATAAACCAGGAACAGGAAACCTTTGACAGAAGATTTCGACTTCTTGCCGAACGGCACCAATGACCGCCTCATCTTCTGGCGCGCGGAGACATTGAATCATCCAGCTTGCAAGTTGTTCCATATCCTGAGCTTTCATACCTCGAGTGGTTGCCGCCGGCGTACCCACTCGAATACCGCTCGGGCGCAGCGGCGGATTGGGGTCATCAGGAATGATCTGTTTGTTGGTTGTAATCTGAACGCGATCCAACACTTCTTCGGCAACCCGGCCATCTAAACCAAAGGATGCCACGGTATCCAACACCATCATGTGGTTATCCGTGCCGCCCGTGACCAGAGACACACCGCCCGCCATTAACGAATCCGCGAGCGTCTTGGCATTCACCAGAACCTGCTGCGCATAATCCTGAAACGCTTGCGTTTGCGCTTTCAGCAACGTCACCGCGATACCCGCAACGGCATTCATATGGGGTCCGCCTTGCAACCCAGGAAAAACTGACTTGTCCAGGGCTTTTGCAAACGGCTTACGGCACAGCACCATGCCACCACGCGGTCCTCGAAGGGACTTATGCGTCGTTGTCGTCACAATATCGAAGCCAAAATCGAAAGGATTCGCCATGGCCCGACCGGCAACCAATCCACCAAAGTGCGAGGCATCGGTCATTGTAATCGCCCCGACTTCATCGGCAATGGTCTTGAATGCCGCATAGTCAATATCTCGCGGGTACGAAGTATAACCACACAGCATCATCTTCGGCTTGGTGCGTAAAGCGTCCGCGCGCACTTGATCAAAGTCGATTGAACCATCGACAGGATTCGTGACATACCGAACAAAATTAAACAGGTTCCCCATATGTGAGACCGGTGCGCCATGCGTCAAGTGCCCACCATGGGACAAATCCATGGCCATAATGGTGTCCCCTGGCGTAAGTAACCCGAGATACACGGCTTGATTCATCGCTGACCCAGACAGCGGCTGAACATTGGCATGATCACACCCGAATACGGTTTTAGCGCGATCTCTCGCTAGCGTTTCAATTTGGTCGGTGTAAGTCTGCCCGCCGTAATAGCGCCGACCTGGATAACCTTCGGAATATTTATTGGTAAAAACGCTGCCCAGCACACTCAGGACTTCTGGGAACGTATAATTCTCGGACGGAATCAGCTCGATGCCATTGCGCTCCCGGTCTTCCTCACCCAACAATGCCGCATAAACAGCGGGGTCATTGGTTTCAAGTTCTTTTAGGTTGGTCAGCACAGCCGCGGCTTGCTGACTGGTATTGTTCAAAGTCATGGGCAGTTTCCTATCAAGGTGGGTTTGGCGCCCAGGCGAACGGCTTCATTCCACGAACTCGATCAGCAAAAAGTGACAAAACTTCCACCGAGTGGCTATCTTGTCCAATCCGTATTTTTTCATACGCCACATCGCAGCCAGTGTGCAATGTGTCTTACAGAGTGCGCTCGGTACACTTCTCGGTGGTCTTCCACCTTCCATCGCCAGTCATGTACCGCGCGAATTATAGCCGGTTGACATCCGAAATTGAACGCGCGAACGCAGCGAACCGTCGAGATATTCGAATTTGGGCGTAGGAATTGACCCATCCACCGAAAACAGGCCCTATCTGTGTTAGCGTTTCAGTCATTTTGCGGTCCGTCGCATTCTGTTAGATTAAGCCTCGCCCCTGAGATTGGGTGGTGCAGTGCAGGTTGCGCGCCGGCTGCAACAGACGCGCGCCTTGCTTGCGCGCCCTTTGTTCAACGCGCACCGATAAATTGGCGACAGGAGCCGGCTGTGAAGATAAAGACTCAATTACGAGCTGGGATTTTGATAATCGCCGTTTTAGTTGCTGGGACGCCGATACTCGGCGATGACCTCGATACCCGGGTTGCAACGGTCCTTAAAGCGACGCCCTTGATTGACGGCCATAATGACCTTCCTTGGCAGTATCTTCGCCGAGTCAATAATCATTTATCCCAACTCGATCTGGCTTCAGATCTGACCCAAATCGACAACCCCACCGACACCGATCTACCGAGACTCCGGCGCGGCATGGTTGGTGGGATCTTTTGGTCGGTTTATGTCCCTATTGAAGCCTATGGTGGTAACCCCAGCGCGGTTCAGGCCGTAATCAATCAGATCGATTTCGTTAAACGTCTAGTTAATCACTATGACAGTGATTTAGAACTTGCCCTGGATGCAAGCAGCATCCGGAGAATCCATGCCAGCGGGAAGATTGCCTCCCTCATTGGCATGGAAGGCGGGCACTCAATCAATAATTCCTTGGCGAGCCTAAGACAACTTTATGACCTTGGCGCCCGATACATGACCTTAACGCATTCCAAAGGTCTGCTCTGGGCGGATTCGGCCACCGATACCCAGCGCCATGGTGGTCTTACCCAATTTGGCGAGCTCGTCGTTCTTGAGATGAACCGCCTTGGAATGATGGTCGACCTCTCCCATGTATCCGTTGAAACCATGCGGGATGCTTTGAGGGTAAGCCGCTCGCCTGTTATTTTTTCACACTCATCGGCTTATGGCGTCACCCAACATGCACGCAATGTACCCGATGATGTTTTGGCCCTGGTTGGCAAAAAGCGCGGGGTCGTGATGGTGAACTATTTAACCTCGTACGTCTCGGAGTCGATGCGGTTGCACCGAGTTGCCTTGGAACGTCACGAAGAGATGCTCAATCAAGACCATGACCCAGACAGGGTGGCCGAACTGATGTCACAATGGTCAGCCCGTCATCCAGCGCCTGAAGTCACGTTGTTTGATGTCGCTGATCACATCGATCACATCAAAGCCGTCGCGGGGATCGAGGCCATTGGCTTGGGTGCAGACTTCGATGGCATGCCACCCGGGCCTGTGGGGCTCGAGGACGTTTCGACCTACCCCGCCTTGCTCAAAGAGCTGCTGATAAGAGGCTACAGCGACCAAGACATTGCAAAGATTGCAGGGGAGAATCTATTACGGGTTATGAACGACGCGGAGGCCGTTGCCGCACGCCTGCAAACTTTAGAGCCGCCAAGGGATGATTTACTGCACGAGATCGATTTCGAGCACGATTTCGAGCACAATGCCGCGCAAGCTCAATAATCCGTCCAAAGCGCTTCGTTCTCATCCGTTAATGACACCCGGCAGCCCGCTTCAAAGCCTGCTTCGACGCAAACCACCATGGGCTGGCAGCACACTTCGCAATCCTCAATATATTGTTGATAACCTGCCGTTTCATCGATCAATAGACGGATCCGAGCGTCACAATAAGGACATCTGAGCTTATGGGGCGTAAGTTGCATAACGTTGCTTGGCCTCCGGGGCAGTAACCTTTTTATACCTGTGCAAGACGGGCAATTGATTGGTCAAACTGCTGACTGTCGAGCAATAGCGGCCGCAAACGATCCAGATCGACGTTACCCCCTGTGAGAATAATACCAACCCTCTGACCCAAAAAAACCGATCGGTTTCGCACCACTACCGACAACGCAACCGCACTACTTGGCTCAACCCACTGTTTGGTAAACTGCCAAATCAATTGCATCGCAAAGATCGTGTCGGCATCGGCTGCTGTTAAGATACCCGTTGCATTTCGTTTAATGATTTCGAAATTCAAAGCACCCAACGTTGTCTGTAAACCATCGCAAATGGTATCCGGGATCTGCGCTGAAACGCGTTCACCAGTTGCAAAAGATTGGGCCGCATCACTCGCGCCTTCAGGTTCGGCGCCATAAATTAAAGTACGATCTTTCACCAAACAGCTGCCAGCTAATAAGCCGCCACCCCCGACGGGCACAACCACCGCATCGAGTTGTGGCGTCTGACGCTTAAACTCGAGCAGCGCAGTGCCTTGCCCCGCTATGATCAATGGCGCATCAAATGGCGGCACATACAAAGCGCCCGAGCTGGCTGCGAGGGCCTTCAGGGTTTTTTCTCTCGCTTCAAGACTGTTATCACATTCGATTAAACGACCGTCAAAGTGTACAACTAGCCGCCGCTTTGCCGGACTCGCATTCCTAGGCATGACGATCTGCGCGGCAACCCCGCGCGCGCGCGCAGCTCGTGCAAGCGCCGCGCCGTGATTACCGGATGAATGCGTGCACACGCCATTCGCGAGTTCCGCTCGCGGCTGGGCATAAACCATGTTGGTTGCCCCACGGGCCTTAAAGGCGCCACCGCGCTGCAAATGCTCACCCTTGAAGATGACGTCACAACCTAACAATCGATTCAGCGCTTGACTGCTAAACACCGGCGTCTCGAGGACCAAACCCTTGATCCTAGAACAAGCAGCCTGAACATCAGATTCATCCAACTGCAACATGATTGCCTCAGATCCACATCTATTATCTTGGACATCCATCACGACCCGAGTTGGCCTTGGATACCAAAAAGCCAAGGTCCCTTAAAAAGGGTTAGCGCTGCCCCCTTTGGACCAGCTATCCCGAAGGCCTACTATTTCGTTGTAACAGACCCCCTCTTCCAACTTCGCCGCTTCATCGAGAATAAAGTAGCCCTCTCGCTCAAACTGAAATCGCGTGTCACGCGGCCGGTTTTTGAGGCTCATTTCTGCAAACCCTTGAAAGACGCTGCGAGAATTGGGGTTAATCAAGTCGCGATAATCTCCGTCAACGGCATCCGGAAACGGTACCGAGAACAAAGGTTCAAAACGATGAAAAACAACGGGCAGGTTCTCCGTGGCGGATACCCAATGGATCACGCCGCGAACCTTTCGATCCGGTGGGTTCACACCTAAGGTCTCGGGATCATAAACCCCATGAATTTCGAGGATTTCGTCCTGCTCACCCATCACCACTGATTCGGCTTTGATCACGTAACCGCCGCGCAATCGCACTTCATCGTGTAACACCAATCGCTTATATTTTCGATTGGCCGTCATCTGAAAGTCGGCTCGATCAATAAAAATTTCTCGCGTGAACGGGACCGGTCGCTGCCCCATGTCAGGGTCTTTGGGATGATTCTGCACTGATAACCAAATCGTTTCCGATTCGGGTACATTGGTAATGACGACTTTTACCGGATCAAGCACCGCCATGGCTCTGGGCGCGATGGGCTCGAGCGCTTCCCGGACACAACTTTCTAACAACGCCAGCTCTACGTTATTGTCACTTTTGGTGATACCAATCCGTCGACAAAAATCCCGAATGGCCTCGGGGGGGTAGCCTCGACGGCGCATACCAGCAATCGTTGGCATCCTTGGATCATTCCAACCTTCAACCAGGTTTTCATCGACCAGTTGTTTTAATTTGCGTTTACTGGTGACGGTATATTGCAGATTCAATCTAGAAAACTCAATCTGCTGGGGCCGACTCGGTACCTCTAACTGCGCCAAAACCCAGTCGTACAGCGGACGGTGATCTTCAAACCCGGTATCGCACAGGGAATGCGTAATCTCCTCAATGGCATCGGAGATACAATGGGTGTAGTCGTACAACGGATAAATGCACCATTGATCTCCGGTCTCATGATGCGTCGCGTGACGAATCCGGTAAATGCTTGGATCTCGGAGATTCATATTGCCAGACGCCATATCAATTTTTAACCTCAGTACATGTGCACCATCTGGAAATTCACCGGCGCGCATTCTGGCAAATAGATCGAGGTTCTCGGCAACAGACCGATCCCGATAGGGGCTATTGCGACCCGGTTCGGTCAGCGTGCCGCGATACACGCGAATGCTGTCGGCATCGAGCGAGTCGACATAAGCCTTTTCAGCTTGAATCAGTTGTACGGCATATTCGTATAGCACTTCGAAATAATCCGAGGCATTTTTTTGTTCTGCCCAGGTAAACCCAAGCCAAGTAATGTCCTCTCGCATGGCGTGGGTAAAGGCGACATCCTCTTTGATCGGATTGGTGTCATCAAACCGCAAGTTTGTTGAACCGTCAAAATCCTTCGCCAGACCAAAATTGAGGCAAATGGCTTTAGCGTGTCCGATATGAAGAAAGCCATTGGGCTCCGGTGGGAACCGCGTCTTGACCCGCCCGCCATACTTACCGCTGGCTAGATCGCCCGCCATAATCGTACTGATAAAATTCGCGGGATACCGCTCAGAATCATTTAACATAGTTCACCTATACCAGCAGGGCTGCAAAACAGCTAACCGAAACCATTATAACCAGAATTCGGCGCAACACAGTCTCGCTTAACCGAATCGTGACCCGAACGCTCACCCAAGCACCCAGCGTCGAGCCTAGTGCCAAGACCCCGCCCGTTAACCATAGAACTTGGCCTTGCGCGGCAAAAATCAGTAGCGCAACGCCGCTGAAAAGGCCTGTACAAACCAGCTTTAAGGCATTTGAACGTACCAGATCATATTGCAGAACGCCTGAGAGCACCGCGACCAAAATAAAACCGACACCGGCTTGAATAAAACCGCCATACAGGCCCGCACCAAACAGACTGAGCCATGCAGCAAGCCCCAATGTTTGAGACGCTGGACTTGCGAAGTCAGACTTCCTTGGCGTTGTTTTCGGCAACAACAGCGAGCAAGCAACCATCACCATCACGATAAGCAAAATCGGCTTCAACCAGACATTTGGTAAGACTGAGGCGCAGAGCGCGCCCACCGCAGCGCCCACAATCGTCGGCACTAGGACGCCGGTGAGCGCAGATCGATCTAACCGACCAGCTTGGTCGAACCCTTTCGCGCCTGTGATCGATTGCGCCAATACCGCAAGGCGATTGGTGCCGTTGGCAAGATCGGCGGGAATCCCCATCATCATTAAAGCTGGCAACGTCAACATAGAGCCGCCGCCCGCCAAGGTGTTAATGAAGCCGCTCAGCATACCAACTGTCAACAGCATCACAATCTCGATCGGGGTCACGGCAACAGCGCCTGTCTTTGTCCGACCGCGCCAACCCGCGACACGTCGAAGACCGACCCAGCTTCATTCACAATCCAGAGTGTCTGATCGTCTAGCCAAGTAATGGCCTCGACCTGACCCATGCTATAGGGCGTTAAGTCAAGGCTTTGGTGAGGCCCTGACAACCAAGCGTCACCGCTGCTTGGCCTTGGAAACAGCCACAGATTACGAGCTCCAAGAACCGCAAGACTGGCGCCGTTCGGCGACAGCTCCGCGCCAGTCACCATAAATAACGATGACAGGCTATCCACCTGTTCCAGTTTATTGGGTTGACTAGACGCTGCATCGGTTAATCGATACAGAGTACCCCCGGGTTCGAAGGCCCCAATTTGGCCAGCAATCCGGTGCTTTGTAATCAAGTACAACTGACCCGCATCAACGAAGAGCGCTTCGCTATCGTAATGCCAGTTTTCAGCGGGAAAAAACTGCTGATCCGGATAGGCAACCGGTATATAGCCCGTTGCGCGCGTTTTCTCGATCACCCTTGGATTAAACTGCGGCACTTTGTAAATGCCAAGATCTCGCCGAGCATTGCCGTTGTTACCCGTATCTGCGATGTATAGCCAATCCGCATCCGAGGCTATATCCTCCCAATCATAATGCGCAGCCAACTCAATGGCATGCCCAGGCCAGGGGCTACGACCCGGCCGCGGCTGTTGGCCGTGATAGGGTAAGAATTCTGGATGGATCACATCCCCTTGACGGTTGATGGCAAAAACCCGGGCTTCATCGCCGCTATCATTGTGCACCCAAAACACATCGTCAAAGCGTTTGCTGCGGGAGATACCACTAACTTCCCGCAAGGCTTCATAGTTAATTTTAAATTTCGGCGTCACCTGCCAGGTCGGCTCGTCCTTGGCATTGATGCCGAACGCAACGCAGCCCAACACCAGCAATCCGAATAACCCCTTTTGAAACACACAATTTTCCTTTTGGTGAGACCCTTCGTTAAATCACCGAGTAAATCGCCGAGCGGCGGCACGACTTAATCCTGCGAGGAATCGAGAAGCTTGGCAACCAATCTAACACTGACCCAACTCGAGAAAATCCATCCGCTTTCTGAACGACCTGGGCGACCTCCGAAAACCTCAGCATCAAGCGCCCTCTATTATCTACCGTTTCCTGCGGCGCGTGAGCCTCATCATCGTGCTGTTCATCGGCTCAATCAGCGCAACGGCATTCGTAAGAAACGACGAGCCAACGCTGCACGCCAACTTTGCTTGATTCTACCGCTTGAATCTCTGCGCGCCCGATGGGCGCAAGGTTGACACGACATTGACTGATCTTTGCCCGCCAACAATTTTTGCGGCCAATACGGACCATTGTTTGAGCCCTTGCCCCTTCCAATCTGGACTGTTGCGCGCCGCCAGGATACGCGGGCTTAAAAATTTTAAGGGTTCCGAATCGTCTTACAACGGCCCTGCCGCACCGCTACG
>Ga0115566_10000675_pt1 | contig 29178 bp, 28 predicted proteins | sample COGITO_mtgs_1204_3_FD_87173 | JGI IMG/M metagenome (GOLD analysis project Ga0115566, IMG submission 87173) | Pelagic marine microbial communities from North Sea - COGITO_mtgs_120405 | ecosystem: Environmental > Aquatic > Marine > Epipelagic | place: Germany:Helgoland, sampling site Kabeltonne...
ATTTCCTTTCTTTTTATTCCTGTCTTTTATATCTATAAATTGAGAAATAATAAATTTTTCAAGCCTTTTTACATCCCATTTGCATTAACTTTTTTGGTTTATTTTATTGATTCTTTTTTTAATTTCCCTTTAAGTCGTCCTTTAATTCAGGTTCAGATTTTATTTATTATTTCCGCCGTTTTTTATTTTAATCTAGAAAACTCTAAATTGTTTTTTTTCAATAAACTCTGGTTATTCTTATCTACAATTATTTTAATATTAATAGTTTTTTCTTCCTATAAAGTTTATGATTCTTATTCTAAACAGACCCTTTTATTATCTGATTTTAATAATCAGGATTTTGACACACCCTTAGATATAATAAATTCTATTGATGATGAGTATCCGAATATTACGGCTACAGCCCTTCCTATTAAAGCTATAAAGGCTAATTATTTTACTAGTGATAGTATAATTTCTAATCTTTTAGATGCATCCATTAATGATAATCCCTACATAAAATATCCACAATCATTAAAGTCAATTAGATTTAATACTAATTCCAATATTGACAGTGCTTTGTTTTACGCTAGAGATGCTTACAATGGAATTCCTAACAATGAACTTCATATTCTTACTTATATGTCTGTTTTATCATCTTTAAAGGATTCCATTACTCTTGATAGTCTGTTTTCAGTCAACAGAAAGCTTAATTCCGCGAATGTTTGGAATGCATATCTTAGAAATTTATTAATAATTGATCTTCCTTTTTATGAAAGTAGATATTCAACATTTAAAGAAGCAATGGATTTATTTCCCAAAGATTCTCGTTTCGAATATCTTAAATCAGCATATTTTATGGGAGATTCACTTATAGATGTTACAAGTGAAATGTTAACAAAGGCCTCCTTTCAATTCGATAAAAAGAATTATACTAAAAGCGCTGAAATTTATATGGAGGCTTCTAAATATGACCCATCAGATCCCTCTTATTTAGAAAATGCTGGACAGGCTTATTTTTTGAGTAATAATATTAATAAAGCTTCAATACTTTTTGATAGCGTTATTAATCATTATTCTAACTCTACAGGGAAAGCCCATTATATGAAAGGATTACTGCTAATTAATTCTAGTGGAAATAAACAAGAATCTTGTCGTTTATTTAATATTGCATTAAAAAGAGGTAACCCAGACGCTCAAAAAGCTATAAAATTATTTTGTAAATAAGTAGCTATTTTAAATAATATTAAGTACTTTTATTACTTGAAATTAAGTAATTGAAATAATAAATAAGTGCTAGGTGAATTGATAACCTCAAAAACAAGATTGCGCCTGTTGATCAAATTCTTTGTATCACAGGCCAATCGGGGTTATTTAAACGGTCTAGCCACCGAGATGGGCGAATCTACAAACGCCATCCGAAAGGAACTCAATCACCTGCATGACGCAGGATACCTTCAAAAAGAAAAATCCAACAATAAAATACAATATAAAGCCAATACAAAGCACCCTATGTTCTCTGTATTGCAAAAGGTAATACTCAAACACCTTGGACTAGAAGACGCCGTAGAGATCGTTTTAGAGCGAATGGGAGACGTGGAGCAGATCATACTTATTGGAGATTATGCCAAAGGCATAGATAGTGGTAAAATAGAAATAATCATAGTAGGTCAGGATTTAAATACCTCTTACGTTAAAAACCTTGAAGAAAAGCTAGAAAAGCTCATAAATAGAAAGGTAGCTTTCTTTTTGTCTGCAAGTCATAGGCTTAACACCGATGAACTTATTTTATTTAATAAAAATGAGTAGTTCGGCGCTAAATTATAGTAGTCACCTACCAGTAGTAGTAGTAAAAATTGATTAATCAAGTTTTTTCAAATGAGTAAACAAAAAGCTATCATCGTATCCGGATACTTTAACCCCATTCATAAAGGGCATTTAGAGTATTTTAATAATGCCAAAGCTATGGCAGACAAGCTTTTTGTGATAGTAAATAACGACCATCAAAGGGAGTTAAAGGGGAGTAAGGAGTTTCAGGATGAGAATGAGCGCATGATCATCGTTTCAAACATTAAAGCTGTAGATAAGGCTATTCTCTCTATTGATACCGATAGAACCGTTTGTGCTACCATTAAAATGATCGCTGAGCAGTTTGGAAATGAGTTTGAATTAGGATTTGCAAATGGGGGGGATCAAAATAATGATACTATTCCTGAGAAGGTAGTTTGCGAAGAGATGAATGTGGCCCTTATTGATGGGCTTGGAGATAAAATACAGTCATCTAGTTGGCTGCTTAAAAAATTGTAGATGTTAAGCACACTTAAAAAAATAAATTTTCTAATAACAAAACGGCAAAGGAAAGGATTAGTGATTCTTACTTTATTGCTTTTTGTTGGGATGATTTTAGAGGTGTTTGGATTAGGGATATTAATTCCCGCATTGTCTATTTTGTTGGATCCTGAGATGATTGAAACTAATTCTATAGTGTCATTTGTGCGAAGTTTTTTCTTAGAATATTCTAACCAAAATTTTCTTTTTATAGTCTTAGGCACTATTGTGACAGTATATTTTTTAAAGTCTTTGTTTCTAGTTTTTTTGACACACAAACAAAATAGATTTTTAAGTAACATTACAGCTTACATATCAAATAAACTATTCTATAGTTATATGAGTCAGCCTTATAGTTTTCATTTAAATCGAAACGCGTCTGAGCTCATTAAAAACATTCAAATTGAGATTTATTATTTGCATACTTTTTTGCTTTCATTAATCACTCTTTTTATAGAAGGAGGCTTTGTTATTTCTGTTTTAGCCACCCTTATTTATATTGAACCAATTGGAGCTATGTCTATTGGAGTGTTTTATGGGTTTTTGTCCATAATATTTTTGCAATTCACAAAGAGAAAACTAAATACCTGGGGTAATTTGAGAGAATCCCTAGATGCTCAGGTATCTAAAACAGCATTAGAAGGTTTAGGGGGAATTAAAGATTTATTAATTCTTGGTAAAACAGCTTTTTTCATAGAAGAATATTCAAATAAAAACTACTTTAAGGCCAGACTAAATGCAAACCAAGGAACTGTTTCTCAAATTCCAAGGTTTTATCTTGAACTTATTTCAATTATTGGATTAGTAAGTTTTATAATTCTACTCTTGCTACAAGGTAAAGATTCTGCAAGCCTAGTTACTATATTAGGAGTTTTTGTTGCTGCCACTTTTAGAATGATTCCCTCTTTAAACAGAATTATTGCGGCAACACAGTCAATGAAATACTATAGGCCTTCAGTAGATATTATTTATAATGAAATTAAAGACAATATTGTAATTGAGGATAATAACTCAAAAGATTATAACTTTAAAAATGATATTGAATTTAGAAGTGTGGACTTCAGCTTTACAAAGGATTCAAGTGTATTAAAAGATATTAATCTAATAATTAAAAAAGGGCAAACTATAGGTATTATAGGAGAGTCTGGATCAGGAAAAAGTACTTTAGTAGACTTACTCATAGGTCTTCACAAACCAACTTCAGGTGAAATTTTAATAGATGGAATTAGTGGCTTTCAAATGAACCAATCATGGAGAAATAATATTGGATATGTTTCTCAGACTATTTATTTAACTGATGATACGATTAAAAAGAATATAGCTCTAGGAGTTCCAGAAAATAAAATCAACGACTCAAAAATAATTGAACTATTAAAGCAAGTGCAATTAGAAAAATTTATAAATAACTTAGAATTAGGAATAAACACAAAAGTTGGTGAGAGGGGAGTACAGCTTTCGGGTGGTCAAAGACAAAGAATAGGAATAGCTAGAGCTCTTTATCACGATCCACAATTACTTATTTTAGATGAGGCTACTTCGGCACTAGACTCTGAAACTGAGGAAGAAGTAATGGAGTCTATAAATCAATTAAAAGGAGATAAAACAGTAATAATGATTGCACATCGAATTTCAACTTTGGTAGATTGTGATAAAATATATAAGATTCAGGACAAAGGAATTTTAATCAATTAAATTGTAATGGAAATAAATAAAATTGGAATTATTGGTTTAGGGTATGTAGGATTACCTCTTGCAATAGAATTTTCAAAGAAAAATAAAGTCGTTGGATTTGATATTGATAAGATTCGTGTTTCTGAACTATCAAAAATCATTGACAAAACTAATGAAGCAAATTTAGAAGATTTAAGAGAAGCTGTAAAAGGGAATTCAAATCAGGGAAATGTTGGTTTATTTTTTTCATCTAATATTTCAGATTTAAAAGGGTGTAATATTTATATTGTTACTGTTCCAACACCTATAAATAAATTTAAATCTCCAGATTTAAAGCCTTTACTTATGGCATCTGAAATGCTTGGAGGGATAATTAAAAAAGGAGATATTGTTATTTATGAGTCAACAGTTTACCCAGGTTGTACAGAAGAAGATTGCGTACCAGTATTAGAAAAATTTTCAGGTTTAATATTTAATAAAGACTTTTTCTGTGGCTATTCACCAGAGCGTATTAACCCCGGAGATAAAATCAATACTTTAACTAAAATTGTGAAAGTAACTTCTGGTTCTACGCCAGAAATTGCAGAAAGGGTTGATAAACTATATGCTAGTATTATAGAGGCAGGCACTCATAAAGCACCTAGCATTAAAGTAGCTGAGGCCTCTAAATCTATTGAAAATGCTCAGCGTGATGTGAATATTTCATTTGTCAATGAATTAGCTTTAATTTTTGATAGAATAGGAATAGACACTAATGATGTTTTAGAAGCTGCAGGCACAAAATGGAATTTCCTTAAATATAAACCAGGTCTAGTAGGAGGGCATTGCATAGGGGTAGACCCTTATTATTTAGCTCACAAAGCAGAAAGCCTTGGTTATCATCCTCAAGTAATTTTATCTGGGAGGCGGGTAAATGACAACATGGGAATGTTTGTTGCCAATAAGGTTATAAAATTGATGATACAAAAAGGGATAATAATTAAAGGAGCCAAATCCCTAATACTAGGCTTTACGTTTAAAGAAAATTGCCCTGATATAAGAAACACTAGAGTAATAGATATTTATACAGAACTATCCCAATTTGGTTTACATGTAGACATTCACGATCCTTTGGCAAACAAGGAAGAAGTTAAAAATCTATATAACGTTATTTTAAATAATGACATTAATATTTTAAATTATGATTCTATTATAATAGCTGTTGCTCATAATGAATTTAGAGCTTTAGATTTTAAAAATGTAAAATCTAAAGACAATACCATCATTTTTGACACAAAAGGATTTTTAGATAAAGAACTAGTAGACGGAAGACTTTAATAATTATTTTAAAATATTATGAGTTATTTTTCACATGAAACTGCTGTTATAGACAAAGGGTGTTCTATAGGTAAAGGCACAAAGATTTGGCATTTTAGCCATATTATGAGTGGCGCCACTTTGGGAGAAAACTGTAATTTAGGACAAAATGTAGTAGTATCCCCAAGCGTGGTTTTAGGGAATAATGTAAAGGTTCAAAACAACGTATCTATTTATACCGGTGTAATTTGTGAAGATGATGTATTTCTTGGACCTTCAATGGTCTTTACTAATATTACAAATCCACGATCTGCTATTATAAGAAGAGATCAGTACATTGAAACTAAAGTAGAAAAAGGCGCTTCTATAGGAGCAAATGCTACTATTATCTGTGGTAATACCATTGGAAGTTATGCTTTAATTGGCGCAGGAACAGTTATCACTAAACCAGTTAAGCCTTATGCATTAATGGTTGGAAATCCGGGTAAACAATTAGGTTGGGTAAGTGAATACGGTCACCGGTTAAATTTCGATAATAACAATAGGGCTACATGTCCAGAGAGCAATCAAGAATATAAATTAGAAAATAATTCTGTCTATAAATTATGAAGAATTTCGTTTTAATAGGAGCTGCAGGTTACATAGCTCCAAGACATATGAAAGCAATTAAAGAAACAGGTAATAACTTAATTGCTGCTTACGACCCTTATGATGGGGTAGGCATTATGGATAGCCATTTTCCAAATGCTCATTTTTTTACTGAGTTTGAAAGATTTGATAGACATATAGAAAAAATAAAAAGAGCAGGGACTAAAATTGATTATGTTTCAATATGTTCTCCTAACTACCTCCACGATTCACATATTCGTTATGGTTTACGTATTGGCGCCGATGTTATTTGTGAAAAGCCCCTCGTTTTAAATACGTGGAATGTAGACGCATTAATAGAGCTGGAGAATGAATACAAAAATAAAGTTCACACAATCCTTCAGCTTAGACACCACGAAGCTATTCTAGAATTAAAAAAGAAAATAGAAAAAGGACCTAAAGATAAAATTTATGATATAGATCTAACCTATATCACTTCTAGAGGAAATTGGTATTTTACTTCTTGGAAAGGGAATGAGGATAAATCAGGTGGTATAGCTTCTAATATTGGCGTTCATTTTTTTGATATGTTACAATGGATTTTTGGATCTTTTGAGGCCGCAACAGTAGCTATCAAAACGAAAGATACAAACTCAGGGACACTTAAATTTAAACAAGCCAATGTAAATTGGTATTTAAGTATAAATGCAGAAAATCTTCCACCAGATATTAAATCTAAAGGCCAATCAACTTTCAGAACACTCACTATTGAAGACAAGGAAATTGAATTCAGTAAAGGCTTTACCGACCTTCACACTGTTAGTTATCAAAAAATCATTGAAGGTCAAGGATATGGTCTAAAAGACGCAAGAAACTCTATAGAAATAGTTAGCCAAATTAGAAATAAAGAAATATGAAATTAGAAAACGCCAAAATTCTTGTAATAGGAGGGGCTGGATTTATAGGAAGCTTTGTTGTTACAGAGCTTTTAAAGCATCCAGTTAAAGAGGTGGTTATTTATGATAATTTTACTCGAGGTAAAAAAGAATATCTAACACAGCAGTTAAAAGATAAACGATGTAGTCTTTTTCCATTTGGAGGCGACATTAGGGAGATAGATATTTTAGATGTAGCAGTAAAGGATAAGGATTATGTAATTAGTTTGGCTGCTATGTGGTTACTTCACTGCAAAGATTACCCCAGGACAGCATTTGATGTTAATATAGCGGGAACCTTTAATATTTTTGAAGCTTGCGTAAAGCATAATATTAAAAAATTAATATGGTCATCATCTGCTTCAGTTTATGGAGATGCAGCTGAACTCCCCATGACTGAGGAGCATCCATTTAATAATAAAAATTTTTATGGGGCGTCTAAAATTGCAGGTGAAGCGATGGCGACCGCATTTAATGATAGATATGGTTTAAAAGTAATAGGACTTCGTTATATGAATGTTTATGGTCCACATCAAGATCAAACTGCCGCATATACAGGAGTAGTACCTATTATGTTAAATAAAATAGAAGCCAATGAAGCTCCTGCAATAAATGGTGATGGTTCTCAAGCATACGACTTTATTTATGTAGAAGATGTAGCAAAAGCTAACGTTCAAGCCTTAATAAGTGATCAAGATTTTGGCATGTACAATGTAGGTACTGAAGTACAAACTACCATAAATGAATTGTGTGAGCTTATTTTAGAATTAAAAAAATCCAAGCTAAAAGTGAAATACAACCCTTATTCTGAAGATGACGCAAGATCTATGGTTAAAAATAGAATTGGCTCTAGAGTAAAGGCAGAAAAAGAATTAGGGTTTAAATATAGCTATGAGTTAAAAGAAGGTTTGCAAAAACTAATAGACTGGAGAATAGCTACAGGTACGGACAGAAAACTGTGAAATTTAAAAATAAAAAGATAGCCATTATTGGTGGAGGGATTGTTGGTTTAGCCGTTGCTTATAAATTAAGTCAACGGCAAGCTAAGGTTTATGTTTTTGAAAAAGAATCTAGCTTTGGTTTACATCAATCAGGGAGGAATAGTGGAGTTTTGCATTGTGGTCTTGCTTACAAGCCAGGTTCATTGAAAGCAAAACTTTCAACTCGTGGAATTAATGAAATGGTTGACTTTTGTCAAACACATAATATTGCACATGATATTTGCGGTAAAGTAGTAGTGGCTACAAATAGCCAAGAAGAAAAAGCGCTTTTAGAGCTTGCCGCTAGAGGTGATAAAAACGGGTTAAAAGGTTTGAAATTTTTAACCGCAAAAGAATTAATGTTCCGCGAACCATTTGTTAGAGCAGAAAAATCTTTATTAGTGCCTCAGGAAGGAATAGTTGATTATTTAGCTGTAATGAGTAAAATGATACAACTCATAGAGCAAAATGAGGGTGTCATTTTCTATAACAGTAAAATAGAAACAGTAAGTAGTGAGTTAAATGAGATTATAACTCTTAAAACTAAAGAGGAAGAATTCTCTTTTGACTATCTTATTTCTTGTACTGGCCTTTGGAGTGATAAAACCTATAAAAACCTTACCCAAAAAAAATCTCCAATAAAAATAGTGCCTTTTAGAGGGGAGTATTTAAAATTCAAAAAAGAATACGAGGACAGGGTAAATCATTTAGTCTATCCTGTGCCTGACTCTAAATATCCTTTTTTAGGGGTTCATTTTACTAGAATGATTGATGGAAGTAAAGAAGTAGGCCCTAATGCTGTTTTAGCTCTTGAAAGAGAGGGATATAATCGCAATAGTTTTTCATTTAGAGACGCAATTGAGAGTGTTACTTATCCAGGGTTATTAAAATTTGTTTCTAAAAATTTTAATTTTTCTATAAACGAGTTTAAGTCCTCACTTTTTATGAGAGATTTTGTAATTAAAGCTCAAAAGATGATACCAGATATTAATGAATCTATGTTAGAGAGAGGTCCCTCTGGAATAAGGGCTCAGGCAATTTCTCCAGATGGTGAATTGCAAATGGATTTTAACATAGAAAGGCATGGAAGGCAAATCCATATTTTAAATGCACCAAGTCCTGGAGCAACAGCTTCATTAGCAATAGCGACATACATTATTGAAAATTATTTAAAGTGATGGAAAAAAGAATTATACCAATTTCATTACCTGTTACAGGTGAAGAAGAGTGGCAATCACTTAAAGAGCCCATAACTACAGGATGGTTAACCTCTGGGCCTAAGGTTAGGGCTTTTGAGGAAGCTTTTGCCGCTAGGCATACTGTGAAACATGCTATCGCAGTCACTAGTGCTACAACTGCATTACATTTAGCATTAATAGCTTTGGATATAAAAGAAGGTGATGAGGTGATTGTGCCAGCTTTTACTTGGGTTTCAACTGCAAATGTTGTGTTATATCAAGGGGCTAAAGTGGTTTTTGTAGATATAGATCCAACTACTTTTAATATAGACCCAGAGCAACTTAAAGATAAAATCACATCAAAAACTAAAGCAATTATGGTAGTACACCTCTTTGGTTTGTGTGCTCCTATGGATGAAATTAAATCCATCTCAGGCGACATACCTTTGATTGAGGATGGAGCTTGCGCTGCTGGTTCAGCTTATAAAGGAGTTCCCGCAGGAGGACTTGGTCTTATGGGTTGTTTTTCTTTTCACCCAAGAAAATCAATTACAACAGGAGAAGGGGGTATGATTACTACTAACGATGATGCTTTAGCAGAAAAATTACAAATCTTGCGTAATCATGGAGCATCTATTTCAGAGGAACAAAGACATCATGGAGCACAACCTTATATTTTACCTGATTTTAATGTTTTAGGTTATAATTATAGAATGACAGATTTACAAGGCGCATTAGGTTGTGTTCAACTTAAAAAGCTTGATTCATTTATTGACGAGCGTTCCAAATGGGCTAATTATTATGAGCAGCAGCTCAGTTCAATAGAGTGGATAAAGACTCCTAGTTTTACATCAGATTTCAAACACGGTTGGCAAAGTTATGTATTACTAATAGATGAGGAAAAATCACCAATTACAAGAAATCAAATAATGGAAAAACTGCAAGAACTTGGAATCTCTACAAGACCTGGAACTCATGCAGTTCATATGTTGGGATTTTATGCCAATAGATATAAGATGTTGCCAAGTGATTTTCCAGGTGCTCAAATTGCTAATGATAAATCTATATCTATACCTCTTCATAATAGAATGGTAAAAGAAGATTACCAATATATTGTTAACGCCATAAAAAGTATATCCTAAATGTGTGGAATCCTTGGGATATATAATTTAGAAGGTTCACCAATTAACAAAGGATCATTGGTTGAAATGGGAAACCAGATCAGTCATAGAGGTCCAGATGGTGAAGGAATCTATATTCAAAATAATTTAGGCTTTGTTCACAAGCGTTTGGCAATTTTAGATCCAACGGCAAATGGGCAACAACCTATGCATTCCAAAGATGGTAAATGGGCAGTGATATTCAATGGCTGCATCTATAACTTCAAAGAACTGCGAGAAGAATTAATTCAAAAAGGTCACACGTTCCAATCAGAAACGGATACGGAAGTAATTGTAGAAGGCCTTTCAGCTTATGGAACTTCTTTTTTCGAGCGTTTCAATGGTATGTTTGCTATTGGAGCATGGAATGTCCAAGAAGAAAAGCTATACATCAGTAGAGATCGATACGGTATTAAGCCAGTTTATTATTGGTTTAACGGAAAGACCCTTGTATTTGCATCAGAAATAAAAGCAATAATTAAGCATCCAGATTATAAAATTGATGTAGATCTTAACGCATTGAATGAATATTTCACTTTTCAAAATATTTTCTCTTATAACACATTATTTAAAGGTGTCAATATGCTTCCGCCTGCAAACACAATCGGGATTGATAAATCTACTACTTCAATAAAACATTATTCATGGTGGGATTATGATTTCTCTAAGGCTGACAAAGAAATGAGTTTTGAGGATGCAAAAGAGGAAACAAAAAAATTGTTTGAGCAAGCAGTAAAAAGACAAATGATTTCAGATGTTCCAGTAGGAGCTTATCTATCAGGGGGAATGGATTCAGGTTCTATAGCATCTGTTGCTTCTAAGGAAGTTGATCGACTGGCAACATTTACCTGTGGTTTTGATATGAATGAGGTAACAGGCCGTGAAGCTAATTTTGATGAGCGAAGAGACGCAGAACTTATGGCAAATCATTTGAAAACAGAACAATTCGAGCAAGTAATGAATGCTGGAGATATTCGCTGGTCACTACCAAAATTGGTATATCATCTAGAGGATCTTAGAGTCGGCATGTCTTATCCAAATTACTATATAGCACGTTTGGCTTCTAAATTTGTAAAAGTCTGTTTACAAGGCACTGGAGGGGATGAATTGTTTGGAGGGTATCCATGGCGGTACTATAAAGTATTTGATAGTATAAGTCAAAGAGATTTTTTTGATCAATATTATAATTTTTGGCAACGCTTAGTGCCTCAAGAAAAAAAAACAGAATTATTTTTAAAAGAAGTTTTGGAGCAAATTGATTTAGGAGCTCCTAGAAAAGTATTTGAAAGAGTATTCACATTTAACGAAAAACTTAAATATGATACTCCTCAAGATCATATTAATAACTCTTTATATTTTGAAATTAAAACATTTTTACCCGCCTTATTTTTAGTGGGAGACAAACTTTCAATGGCTCATGGTTTAGAAGAGCGCTTTCCTTTTATGGATAATGATTTAGTAGATTTTGCAATGAAGGTGCCAGTAGAGCATAAATTAGGAAATTTAGAGCAAGAAATAGTGAAAATTGACGAGAACCAGGAAGTAAACAAAAAAGCTTACAGGAAGCATAATGATGGTAAAAATATACTTAGAAAAGCAATGCAGGACTATATTCCTGAGAAAATCATAAATAGGGATAAGCAAGGTTTTTCAGCCCCTGATGAGAGCTGGTATAGAGGTGAAAACGCCCAATACATTAAAGAAATATTATTAGATTCAGAAACTGTTTCTACCAAATACATAAATAAAGATTACATAGAAAAAATAGTTAATGAACATCTTAATGAAGGAAAAAATTATAGACTTTTATTATGGTCTTTTCTTAATTTTTAATGGTGGTGTAGAATCTTTTTAAAAAACAAATGAGTATGAAAAGTAAAACAATTAAATTAGTTTTTTTAGGTGCCGGAACAGCTTTTTTTGAAGTATATGAAATAATAAGGAGAATTAACATTATCAATGATAAATATGAAATAATAACTATTTTAGATGATAACGAGGAGTTACATGGAACCTTTTTGAACAATATTATTATTTCAGGGCCCTTACAAAATGCGACTAATTATTCTGATGCTAAATTTATTTTCGGTATTGGTTCTATGAAAAATAGATTAAATAGATTTGAAATTTTTAAAAAACTAAATTTAAAAAAATCTAAATTTGAAACAATAATACACCCGAATTGTAATATTGACCCTTCAGTAAAAATTGGTTGTGGATGTATAATTCATCCTGGAGTTTGTATTGGAAATGATGTAGAAATAGGTTCATTTGTTATTATAGCAGTTAATTCAGCAATTGGCCCTTTTACCAAAATAAAATCATTCTCTATGATCACAAGTCTTGTGGTTGTTCTATCTAATGTTTTTATTGGAGAATCTAGTTTTATAGGTTCAAGCAGTTGTATAACTGAGGGGGTTAAAATTGGAAAATGTTCTATGGTTGGTGTAGGTACTATAATAACAAGAAGTATTCCTGATGGATCTTTTTTTCTTGGGAATCCAGCAAGAATGTTAAATAAACCAAAAAAATAATAAAAGTATTAAATGGACAAAAAATTAATAGAAAAAATAGTTATAAGTACAGTTCAAGAATTAGTAGATTCTTTTACTGATGAAGATAAGTTTTCAGTTAGTAAGGAAACAATTTTGTTCGGTCAAGGATCAGAAATAGATTCGTTAAGTCTAGTTTCGGTTATTGTTGATTTGGAGGATATTATATCTGAAAATTATGGTATAGATATCTCACTAACCGATGACAACGCCATGACTAGAGAGATAAGTCCATTTGATGATATTTCTAATTTAATTGACTACATAGAGGAGATTACAAACTAATTTATCAACTTATGTATAAGAACAAGATAGTCCTAATAACTGGTACCAGTAAAGGTTTAGGAAATTTAATAGCCAAATTTTTTATCAAGAATGGCGCAACTGTTATTGGAATAAGCAGATCTAAATGTTTAATAAAATCAACTAGATATAATCATTATAAATTAGACTTAGGAGATCAAAAAGCTATTGTAGACTGCTTTAAAAAAAAGATTTCAAAAGATTTCAAAAAGATAGATATTCTAATTAATAATGCAGCGTTAATGACTTCTCAATATTCAATGATAATGCCATTGAAAAACGCAATAGATATGGTAAATGTCAATTTTTTGGGAGTTTTTCTTGTTTCAAGAGAAGCTTCTAAGCTTATGAGAAATCAGGACCAAAGTAGAATAATAAATATAGGATCAATGGCATCTAAGTTAGAACCTATTGGGGATTCTATATACTCTGCCACTAAAAGCGCAATAGTAACTTTAGCTAATATTTTTGCAAAAGAGTTGGCTCCTTTTAATGTAACATGCAATACTATTGGAATTACAGCTATCGAGACAGATATGTTAAATTCACATTCTGATACTGCAAAAATTAAGATAGAAAAGATTATTTCTAATTTGACAATCCCAAGAGTAGCAAAAATTGATGATATAACTAATGTAATAGAATTTTTTGCCTCTGAAAGAAGTTCGTATATTACAGCACAAACTATTTATTTAGGTGGAATTAATTAATAATAATATTTACTTAATTAAAAATCAAAGAATCTTTCCATCTAATACATACTTATACGTTTTTAATAAAAGTAATAATTGTATTATAATTGATCCTGGTTTTGATTTTGAAATAATTAAAAACTCAATAATTGAATTTGGACTAAAGCCAATTTTGATTTTTTCAACACATGGTCATATCGACCACATAGCTGGAGTTTCTTTTTTGAAAAATTATTTTAATATTCCATCTTGCCTACATGAATTAGATTTAAAAATCATGAAATCAAGTAATTTTTTTTTAAAAGTCGCTAAAATTGATTTCAAAATAGAATTACAAGAGCCAGATTTCCTTTTTAAAGGAGAAATCGACACTTTAAAAATTAATGATATTAATTTAGAGGTATATCTTTTTCCTGGTCATTCTCCCGGAAGTACCATACTTAAAATTGGACATTATTTGTTTTCGGGCGACATTTTATATAAAAGCATTATTGGAGGGGAAACTATTCCTAAAGAAAATAAAAGATTGCTAAAGCAATCAATTAATAAAATTTTTCATATTTTTTCTAGTGAAAGTTTAGTTTTTCCAGGTCATGGACTTTTTGAAAATCTTAACAGTATAAAAAATGAAAACAAAGCACTACAAATTTTTTTAAATGAGAAATAAAAATGCTGGAATCATTGGTGCAGGACATTACATACCTAATAAGATTCAGACTAATGAAGAATTATGTGAGTTAATTCCTGAACTTTCTGTTGAATGGATTTTAAATAAAACAGGAATCAAAAAAAGGCATCACGTAAGTGATAATGAAACAGCATCATCCATTGCAGTAAAAGCATGTGAAAACGCATTCCATAACTCAAAAGTACTTCCTGAAGAAGTTGATTTAGTAATAGTGGCTTCTTTCAGTCAAGACTATCTATTTCCCCCATTATCCGCTAAGATTCATCTTGATTTTAATTTAAAAAAAAATTGTCAAATCATAGATATCAACACAAACTGTGCAGGTTTGGTTACCGCATTAACGATTGCTTCAGAAAGAATATTATGTGATTTAACAATCAATAAAGCTTTAGTTATTGGTGTTGAGGTAATGTCTAAATATACAAGCCCAACAGATAGAGATACAGCTGTTTTTTTTAGTGATGGAGCTTCTGCTACTATTCTTGGAAGAGTTAAAAATAAATTAGGCTTTAAAAGCGCTAATTTTATGACTGATTCTTCTACATATGAATCAGTTAGACTAAGGGGTGGCGGGTCTTCTTACCCAATAGCAAAAATATTTAGTGATCCTAAAATTTTATATGTTGAGCATAATGGATTAGCAACCTGGAAACAAGCAATAACTAATCTTCCAACAGTTATTTATAAAGTTGTTGAAAATGAATCATTGAAAATTGAAGAGATAGATTTTTTTATTTTTCATCAGGCAAATAAATTCCTTATTGAATATTTAATGAAAAAGATGAAAATACCTTTAAGTAAAACTTATATTAATGTAACAGAAATTGGAAACACTGGATCTGCAAGTATTGGAATAGCTCTAAGTGAAGCATATTCTAAAGGACTTATAGTTAAAAACAGTAATTTGTTAATAGCTGGGGTAGGTGCTGGTTTTAATTTTGGTGCTTGTATATTTAAAATTTAAAACTGATGAGTAGTATGTTTTTAAAAGCTATATTAGATGAAATCCAGAAAAAAGATATTTTACATTTTAAAAAAATCAAGTCAAATATTTCTCATTTAGAAAATAAATTTCCAAATGAATATAAGGAGTTTACTTTATCAGTCAATAAATATTTTGATAGCATTAAATATAATTCTGAAAAAATTGTCGTGGATTATTTAAAAATGATTCGAGACATGAGAATTGAAGGTTTATATTTTTATAAAAATGGAGAATATCGATGTAATAACCAACAAACAGCTAATTTAAATGTTTACTCAAATTCAGAAATAATGACGTATTATATGAATGCTTTATTAATTTCTCAATTACTTTGGAAGCATCATTTTTACATTTTTATATTTTTCAAAAGTAAAATAAAATCACTTTTTAATGATAATTTTAAACCTTCCATTTTAGATGTTGGACCCGGTCATGGATTTTATTCTAAAATACTTAAAAATGAATTTTCCAATTATAAAAACTTAGATATTGTTGATATTAGTTTGAACTCATTAAATATGACTAAATCAATATTAGGGTTTGATGATAATAAAATCCGTTATTTTTTAAAAGATATTTTTGAATACGATAATAACAATAAATATGATTTGATATGTTTAGGCGAAGTTTTAGAGCATTTAGATAATCCAAAAAGTATTCTATTAAAATTATCTGAATTTTTAACGCCAAACGGAATATTATGGATAACTACACCAACAAATTCCCCAGCTATAGATCACGTGTATCTATTTAAAACAAAAGAAGAGGTGTTTAAATTAATTAGAGACGCAAATTTTGACATCATCAGCAATTGTAATTTTTTTGCTGAAGACATGCAAGAGGAAGAAGCATTATTTAAAAAGGTGACAAATTTAGTTGGGGTTTTTTGTAAAAAAAAGATTGGATGAAAGATTATTTTGAAATTAATATAGGAGATAAGGAGTTAATTACTCATCAAATTAAAGAGGAAGATATTTCGAAATTTGTTGAGTTAACAGGAGATGACAATCGGTTACATGTAGATGAGGTATTCGCTAGTAATACTCAATTTAAAAAACCTGTTGTTCATGGGATGTTAGGAGCTTCATTTATATCAACAGTAATTGGTACAAAATTACCTGGAGATGGAGCACTATGGTTTTCTCAATCTTTGGATTTTGTTCTTCCAAGAATTGGAGACATATTGACAATATCTGCAGAAGTAATAAGGAAAAGTGATAAAGAACGTTTACTCGAACTTAAGACTATAATTAAGAATCAGAACAATGAAATTTTAACTAAGGGAGTAGCTAAAGTTAAGATGCTAGAAATACAAAAATCAAATCTCAAAAAAGTTGACACACAGATTAAAACAAAAACTGTTTTGATTTTTGGTAGTACAGGTGGAATTGGAAAAGCTACTTGTATTCAATTAGCTAAAGATGGTTATAACATTATAATTCATTATAATAAAAACAAAGCTTTAGCAGAGGAAATAAAAAATTCTGTCAAGTTAATTGGCGCAAATGTTAAGATAGTTCAGGGAGATATTTTAGTTCAAAAAGACATACAAAATATATTTTTCAAAAGTATTCGTGCGTTTAATAATATAGATGCAATAGTAAATTGTGCAGCAACTGAAATACCTAATATAAAATTTCAAGAACTTGAATGGGAAGATTTCACAAAACAATTAGATTTAAATATTAAATCAGTTTTTATGATTGTGAAGTCTGTTCTGCCTGGAATGCTTAAAAATGGTTATGGAAAAATAATTAATATAGGTAGCTTTTCCTCCGATAAACCGAATTCAAATTGGGCACACTACATTACATCAAAATCAGCATTAGTAGGCTTAACAAAATCGTTAGCTTTTGAGTTAGCTCCAAAAGGGATTAGAGTAAATATGGTTACACCTAGTTTAATTGACACAGAATTAACGCTTAATATTCCAGAAAAAATTAAACTTTTATCAGCTTCTCAAACACCATTGAAAAGATTAGCCTCATCTCAAGATGTTGCTAATGTTATTTCATTTTTAGTTTCAGAAAAGTCAGATTTTCTTGCTGGAGAAAATATTCGAGTTAACGGAGGTCAATTCATGATTTAATCTTTTATGGTAAATTTAAAATACACAGAAATTTTAAAATTAAACAAAAGCTTATCTAAAAAAACAGAAGGTAAACCTTATAATATTGGTATTTTGTCCAATGTTACAGTTAATTCAATAAAAGAAATATTAGAGCACTCCTGTTTAATTAATGGTATTATCCCAAAAATAGAATTTGGAAATTATGATAATATTATTCAAGACAGTTTATCTTTTTCAAACAAAGATCTTATTATAATTTTTTATGAAACTCTGAATATCGTAAATTCTATACCAGAATATTTTGAAGATTTAGAGGACGAAAAATTCCAGAAGCTAAAAGTTAAGTTGTTTAATGAGATTGATATTATATTTCAAAATTTAAATAAAACAGCATCAGTAATTTTTAATTCTTTTTCATCAGCATATTTTTTTAATTATCAATTAGATGACTCAAAAATAGATTTGCTAGTAAATGAATTAAATAGTTATATTAAAAAGACTAAACCTTTAAATGTTTCAGTAATTAACATTGATAAATTATTTACATATAATGGATTAGATAAATCAATAGATTACAGGTTTTATAATTCATTTAAAGCTCCCTACACATTTAGTTTCTTGAAATCTTATGTTTCAAATATTGAATCTATATTGATAAAAAACAACGGAAAACTTAAAAAAGCAATTATTTTTGATTGTGACAACACTCTTTGGTCAGGTGTTGTAGGCGAAGATGGGATAAATGCTATCGATATGTCTCCTTTTTCTAGTATAGGGAAACATTTTAATTTCATTCAAAAATTAGCATTGTATCTAAGAAATAATGGTGTAATTGTAGGCCTATGTAGTAAAAACAATGAAGAAGATGTGCTCGATGTTTTGAGGAATCATAAAGATGTTGTTTTAAAGGAGGATCACATACTAATACATAGAATTAATTGGTTGGATAAGGCTACAAATTTGTTAGATATCGCTTCTGAATTAAACATTGGAACTGAAAGTTTAATCTTCATAGATGACTCTCTTTTTGAAATTAATTTGGTTAAAGCCAAAATGCCTGAAGTGCTAACCTATCATTTAAACTATCAAATTTCAACTTACCAAGCTCAACTTTTAAAAATTATAAATACACATTTTAATTTATCAACTATTTCTAAAAATTTTGATAAAACTAATTTATATAGAGAAGAATTAAAAAGAAATGCAATTAAGCAAGATTATAGTTTAATTGAAGAATATTTAACTTCTCTTGAGATTAATATTCAAATAGTTAAAAATGACACCAAAAACATACCTCGCATTAGTGAATTAACCCAAAAAACAAATCAGTTTAATTTGACAACCCATCGGTATACTGAAAATCAAATTAAAAATTTTATGGAAAATGATAATTCTGAAATTTATTCAATATCTGTTTCTGATAAATTTGGCGAAAGTGGTCTTACAGGGGCGTGTATTTTAATTCAAAATCCTGAAAATCCGACTGAAATTTTTATAGATTCTTTTATGATGAGTTGTCGGATAATGGGAAGAAATATTGAGTTTGCCTTTTTAAATTGCATCATAAACGATCTATTAAAAAAAGGAATTAAGTTTGTAAGAGCAACTTATGTTAAAACAAAAAAAAATATTCCAGTAAAAGACTTTTATGAATTAGCTGGCTTTGAAAAAAATGATCAAATTATTGATATTACTAATTACAGTTTTATAAAAGGGAAAAATAAAATAAAGAAAATCAATTATATAAAAGTATTACACTAAAATGGAGAACATAAAATTAAAAGAAGTAATTAGTGCCGTTTTCGAAATTGATATTAATTCAATTACACCTAGCACAAGTCCAGAAGATGTTGATAATTGGGATTCGATGGGACATTTAAACCTTGTTCTAGCGCTTGAAGAAGAATTTAATATTTCTATACCGGATGAAGATGTAGGTAATTTATTAAACGTTAGATTAATTGAAATTATTATAGATGAACTCACTAAATAATATTGAATATTTTTTAGATGTTTTTTTTCAAAATAAAAATTCTGAGGCAATTTTATGGAAGGGTGAAAAGTTTACTTATTCATATTTATATGCCAATATTTTAAAATGGATAAAAAAATTTCAAACTTTTCAAGAAGGATCAGTATTTGGTTTAGAAAGTGATTTCACACCAGAAACTATTTCAATTTTATTTGCTTTGATTGAAACAAATATGATTATTGTCCCTTTAAACATAAATCAAAGTGAGAAAAATTTAAAAAAAGCAAAAATATCTGAATTAGATTATTTAATTAAAATAAATATTAAAGATGAGGTTTTAATTTCTAAAGAATCAATTTTTAAAATAAAAAATGTGTTTTATGAAGATTTAAGACTTCGTAAAGTACCAGGTTTAGTTTTATTTACTTCTGGATCTTCTGGAGAGCCAAAAGCTGCAGTTCATGACTTATTAAAATTACTAACTAAATTTCAGACCAAAAGAAAATCCTTAAAAACTATTAACTTTCTTCTTTTTGATCATTGGGGGGGGTTAAATACGCTTTTTTACATTTTATCTAATGGGGGTATATTACTTGCTTTAGAAAATAGAACACCTCATTACATTTGTGAATTAATTGAAAAATATAACGTTGAGTTATTACCAACATCTCCTACTTTTTTAAATTTATTATTACTAAGTAGAGCTTATGAAAAGTACAATTTGAATAGTTTAAAAATAATAACATATGGATCTGAACCAATGCCAGAAAATTTGTTGAAGAGAATAAATGATATTTTCCCAAACATTAAATTACAACAGACATACGGATTAATTGAGTTGGGAGTAATGCGTTCAAGTTCATTAAATAACTCTTCATTATGGGTTAAAATTGGTGGCGAGGGATTTGAAACTAGGATTGTTAATGGACTTTTGGAGATAAAAGCAGATTCAGCTATGTTAGGTTATATTAACGCTGAAAGCCCTTTTACTGAGGATGGGTTTTTTAAAACTGGTGATTTAGTTGAAACTAATGGGCAATATGTGAAAATTTTAGGCAGAAAATCTGAAATTATTAATGTTGGTGGAGAGAAGGTTTTTCCTCAAGAAGTAGAAAACGTTATTTTAGATCACAAGCTTGTTGAAGACGTTATTGTTTACGGAAAAGACAATTCATTAACTGGGAAAATTGTGTGTGCAAAGATAAAATGCAAATCTTTAGATAATAAATTAATTTTAAAAAAAGAGTTAAAAGAATTGTGTTTTAAAAAACTAGAACCTTTTAAGCGACCAATTAAATATGATTTTTCAACTGAGGCGTTGTCATCTGAAAGATTTAAAAAGAAAAGATTAAACTAATACTTTTTATTACATAATTTAAAAGAATAAATACTAATATATTGACTATAAAAATATTTATTGGGCCATGCGAAATTGCAGGATATTATAAAAATTTGCAAAAAGGATTTATTCAATTAGGATTAAATGCTGATTATTTCACATACTTCAATAGTCCATTTGGTTATTCTAATAATATTAAATTACCTTTTTTATTAAAAATTGTTCATTTTTTCAATAACCATAAAAGAACTTCAGGAAATATTATTATTAAAATTTTACTTACTCTGCCTGCTGAAGTCTTTAGCTTTATTTGGGGCTTTTATGCAATTTTTAAATATGACGTATTTATTTTTGGTTTTGGAGTATCTCTTTTGAGATTTAATATAGATTTATATATTCTTAAACTTTTAGGCAAAAAAGTAATTAGTAACATTGCTCATGGTTCAGAAGCCAGACCGGCTTATATAAATGGTGCTAATCAAAATAAAGTTACCAGTAAACTTCCTAATTTAAATAAATTACTTAAGCTTATTAAAACTTCTAAAAATTTGGTTTCTCGTCACGAAAAATTAGCTACATTTATTATTGGAGCACCCTTTAGTACTTCTCATTTTTCTTCTCAAAAATTCATAAATAGCTTTATGATAGGTATTCCTTCTTTAGAATGTAATTTTAAAAATTTTGAAAGTGAAAGAATTATAAAAAAATCTATACGGATTTTACATTCTCCAAGTCATTCAATCGCAAAAGGTACTCCTGAGATTAAAAATGCAATTTTGAATCTGCAAAAAAAAGGATATTTAATTGAATTTGTTTTGATTAAAGATATGCCAAATAAAAAAGTAATTGAAGAAATAAAAAAATGTGATTTTGTTATAGATCAGATTTATTCAGATACTCCACTAGCAGGTTTTGCTGCAGAGGCTGCATTTTATGGGAAGCCATCAGTCGTTGGGGGTTATGGATTTGAATATTTAAAAAATTTTATACCTAATGATATGTTTCCACCTTCTAAAATTTGTCATCCAGATAAAATTGAGAATGCAATAGAAAGCTTAATAATTAATAATCAAGAACGCTTGTTGTTAGGAAAAGCAGCTCAAAATTTTGTATTAACAAAATGGAATTCTCTTGAAGTAGCTAAAAGATATCTTAGAATAATTGAAAATGATATACCTGAAAACTGGTGGTTACATCCTAATGAAGTTATTTATATTGAAGGAGCCGGTCAGTCTTTAAATGTTACTAAAAATAATATTAAAAATATTTTAAAAAAGAAAGGAATAAATGGATTAAAGTTGGGAAATCACAAAAAACGTGAAGAAGCTTTTTTAAGTTTTTATATGAAGAATAGTATGAATATTCTTTGAATTTTTTCATTAAGTTATGGTTTAAAAAAGGCTTTGAATCTTTTCAGCTATAAGTTAGAGTTATATATTAAGAAGTGCAATATAAATTTATTAGCAATAAATTTCTAAACAATAATTAATGATTTCAGAAGAAAATAAATTCACTAATTTAATTACATGTGTTGATGATTTTACTGTTTCTCACTACAGAGAATTATTAAAAAAAGTACTTCTTAATTATAAAATTACATCTTATAAAGACATTAATTGGGATCAAAAATTTATTCTTTGGCGTCATGACTTAGACTTGTCTTTAAATAGAGGTTTGAAGCTTGCTATAATTGAAAATGAAGAAGGAGTTAAAGCCACTTATTTTATTAATATTCATTCCGAATTTTATAATATTAATGAAAAAAGTCAACAAGATATCATAAGAAAAATAATTTCTTTAGGACATGAAATTGCTATCCATTTTGATAGTTCATTTTATCAGATTACTAATGAAAATGAACTCGTTAAGCATTTAAATGAAGAGGTATTATACTTAGAGAGAATGTTTAAATCCAGGATTACATCATTTAGCTTTCATAATCCGTCATCTTTAGAGTTAAATTTTGAAAATAATACTTATGCAGGACTTATAAATTGTTATTCTAAAAGGTTTAAAGAATCCGTCCCTTACTGTTCAGACTCAAATGGGCATTGGCGCTTTAGAAGACTCATGGATGTTTTGAGTGAAGCTAAAGACCAATGTCTTCAAGTATTAACACATCCAGGTTGGTGGCAAGACAAACCTATGCCACCAAGAAATCGAGTTTTTAAATCTGTTTATGGTAGAGCCGAAGCATTAATGAAACTTTATGATATTGGAATTGAAAAGGGAGGGAGAGTAAATCATAGAGGTTTAATGGATAGCATAGTTTCATTAAAAAGCATTCAAAATAATCAAAAGAATTTATGTATTTATCTTTATAATAAAGGGCATTTTCAATCTTTGTATATTCAACTTTGGCTTATATGTTTAGATTTTATTAATAAAATCTGTAAAGAGAGTCTTGTTAATTCTTTTCCGAATTATTTAAACGAATTAAACAAAATTTTTGACAAAAAAGTTTTTAAATATAGTAGTTATGAATTATTCGAAGTTATTTATAATACTTCATTGTTTGATGTTTTGAAATTAGATGAATCAATTTTTCAATACCATCAGGATAAAGTATTATCAATGATGCATAATAGCTTTATTTTAAATGAAAATGGTCATAAGGAGGAAGAATGTATTTTTGTAATAAAAATTATAAAAAGGTTAAATGACGATTTAGTATTACCACCTATTTCAGGCGAATGGCATAATATATTTGATAAATTAAATTCTTAATTATATGACAAGTATAAATAGTATTAGTATTTATGATTTTTTAGAAGGCCAAATTAATTATAGTCTGCAAGGTGAAAATAAAAGTTTGGTTACAAATATAAGTGCAATAACTGATAGTGATAATGGAACTTTTTCATGGTTAAACCCAACTAGACTTGACAAAGAAGTTCTAGTTGAAAAAACTAAAGCGGGTTTTATAGTTATTGACTCTGATGAAGTTTTTGAACCAAAGGAAAATCAAATGTTTATAAGAGTTTCTAACCCAAAATTATTTTATATAAAAACTATTTCTAAATTTTTGAATTCTAAATCACTATCTGGTATTCACTCTACTTCTATTGTTTCCCCTTTAGCTAAAATTCACCCCAGCGTAACCATAGGACCATTTTGTATAATTGGTGAATGCGAAATAGGAGAGGAAACTGTTATAGATTCAAATTGTAAAATCGGGGATAATACTAAAATTTCTAAAAGAGTAAAAATTGGAACTGGGGTTGTAATTGGCGGTGATGGATATGGATATGTAGATGATATAGATGGGTCTAAGTTAAGGTTTCCACATATCGGAGGTGTTATAATATTTGATGATGTCGAAATAGGATCAAATACCTGTATAGATAAGGGCACATTGAGTAACACTGTAATTAATCAAGGAGTTAAAATCGATAATTTAGTTCATATAGCACATAATGTAGTTATTGGTAAAAACTCAATGATTGTTGCAAATGTAGTAATTGGAGGGAGTACTTTAATTGGAGAAAATTCATGGATAGCTCCAAGCGCAACACTAAGAGATGGAATTTCAATAGGCTCTAGATCAACAGTTGGTTTAGGTGCTTTAGTAACTAAGTCAATACCAAGTAATGAAATTTGGGCTGGATTTCCTGCAAAATTTATACGAGATATTTAATATTTTATTTTAAAAATGCTTTAAATGAAAAAAATAATTACAATCATAGGGGCAAGACCACAATTCATAAAAGCATCCGTTTTAAGTAGATTAATTTTAAACGATAATCAATTACAAGAAATATTAATTCATACGGGGCAGCATTATGATGAAAACATGTCTAATATTTTTTTTCATGAAATGGAAATACCTAAGCCTAGGTATAACTTGAAAATTCAAAGTAAATTTCACGGAGAAATGACAGGTTTAATGATGAGTGAGATTGAAAAAATTGTTTTAAATGAATCTCCAGACTGCATATTAGTTTATGGAGATACAAACTCTACTTTAGCAGGCGCTCTAGTGGCTTCAAAATTAAAAATAAAGCTAGCCCATGTAGAAGCTGGTTTAAGATCTTTTAATAATAATATGCCGGAGGAAATAAATAGGATAATAACGGATAGAGTTAGTGACATTCTTTTTTGCCCTACTGAAAATGCTATAATGAATCTTAAAAAAGAAGGATTTGATAATTTTCATGAGAAAAAAATTATCAATACTGGAGATATTATGTTTGATGCTTCAATTTTTTATGCAGATAGAGGTGTTAAAAAAAGCAAACAATTGGATGGAGAATTTATTCTTTGTACTTTTCATAGGGCTGAGAATACTGATAATGATTCTAATTTATTAACTATTTTAAAAGCTATTAATGAAATTGGCAAAAAGATTAAAATAATTTTTCCAATTCATCCAAGGACTAAATCTAAAATTGAAGCAATCAATTTTAATTACAAAAAGAAATATTTAAATATAGATTTTATTGATCCTTTAGGCTACATAGACATGTTATCTCATATTAAAAATAGTATTTATGTAATTACTGATAGCGGAGGCCTTCAAAAAGAAGCATTTTTCATGAAAAAAATGTGTTTAACTTTACGAAATCAAACCGAATGGGTAGAGTTAGTTGAAAGTGGCTACAACTACTTATGTAAGATAGATTTTAATAAAATTTTAGAAGCTAATTCAAAAATACTAACCATTTCAAAATCTTTTCAAGAGAACTTTTATGGTGATGGAAATACTGGAAACAAAATAATTAATGAGTTAAAAAAAATTCTTAAATGAGATTTGTCCATATAGAAGATTTTTTTCATCCAGATGCTGGTTACCAGTTAAACTTATTAGCCAGACTTCAAGTTAAAGATGGCCATGAAGTATTTATAATTGCATCTGAAATGTCAAATGTTCCAGATTATCTAAAATCTTTTTTTGGAGATCACGATATAGAAAATAAAGATGAAATATACTTCAAAAACACAGGTGTTAGAGTAATTCGTTGTCCTTCATTTTTTTGGCTTAGCGGTCGAGCTTTTCTTAAAAAAAACATTTACACTTTAATTGAGTCAATAAAAACAGATGTTCTTTTTCTTCATGGTGAATCAACTTTAACTTCAATTAGATTATTACTAAAATATAATAAAATTAATTTACCCTATGTAATAGATAGCCATATGCTTGAAATGGCCTCTAAAAATAAATTTAAACAGCTATTTAGGATATTTTACAGGGTTTTTATAACTCCTATAATATTGAAAAATAATATTCCCCTAATTAGAGTTGTAGATTCAGACTTTGTTGAAAAACATTTTAAAATACCAATTAATAAAACAACTCTTTTATCTTTTGGTACAGACACCAATTTTTTCAAACCCAACAAATCACTTAAAGAATCTTTTAGAGAGCAAATGGGTTTTTCAAATAAAGATTTTATTGTTTTATACGCAGGTAAGTTAAATGAGGATAAGGGAGGATTGTTTCTAGCTAATGCACTAAAAAGTAAATTTAATTCAAATAACATTAAATTTATTATAGTTGGAAATATAATTAAAGATAGTTATGGTAAAGAGGTAGAAGAAAGCTTTTCAAATTCTGAAAATAAAATTTTCAGATATCCAACTCAAACATACTCTGAATTAGCTAGGTTTTACCAAATATCTGATATTGCTATTTATCCTAAACAGTGCAGCATGAGTTATTTTGAAGCTCAATCATGTGGGTTACCTGTAGTTTTGGAAAAGAATGAAATAAATATTGAAAGAGTATCAAATCAAAAAGGCATGCTTTTTAAATCGGGATCTATAAGTCAGTTTAGAGATGCAATTACCGAATTCACTAATATGTCAGAAAGTGATATTATGATTTACAAAAAAAATAGCAGAGAAAATATATTAGAAAATTTCAACTATGCCAATGTTGCTAAATCTTTTTCAGATGTTATGATTAAAGCATTTAACAATTTCAAAAAACAACATAGAAATTTTAATTAATTTTTGATGCCATATTTAAAAAAATTAGAAACCCATACCGATTCAAGAGGTTCACTTACAGTTGTTGAGAAAGAGCTTCCATTTGAAGTTAAAAGACTCTATTACATATATAATTTAGATGGATCTATAAGAGGGAAACATCGTCATAAAAAAACAATTCAAGCAGCTGTTGCAGTTAGTGGTAGTTGTTCGATTTTTTGTCAGAAATCTAATGGTGAAGTTGAAGAATATAAGTTGACAAATCCTGATGAGTGTTTAATTATAATGCCAGAAGATTACCATTGGATGAAAAATTTTACATCAAACACTATTCTATTGGTTGTGGCTTCAGAGCCGTTCGACCCTCAGGATTATATTTATGAAGCATATGAATGATTTTATAGTTCCATTTAATAATTTTGATTATCAAGACAGCTTATATAAAGATTTGATTTTAAAACAAATCGAATCTATTATAAATTCCAAATATTATGTATTAGGTGAAAATACACTTAGACTTGAGGAAGAATATTCACAACTAAATGATGTTAAATTCACAATTGGAGTTTCTAGTGGTTTAGATGCATTAATAATTGCCTTAAGGTCTTTAGAAATTTCATCTGGAGATGAAATTATAGTTCCTTCAAATACTTATATAGCTACATGGCTTGCAATTAGTAGTGTGGGAGCTAAAATAGTACCTGTCGAACCTGATATTAAAACTTACAATCTTGATCCTAGTAAAATAGAGAGTTTGATAACTTCAAAAACAAAGGCTATTATGCCAGTTCATTTATATGGGCAGTCATGTAATATGACAGGCTTAATGGAAATAGCTAAAAAGTATAATTTATTTGTTATTGAGGATAATGCTCAAGCGCATTTATCTAAGTGGGAAGGAAGATTTACAGGTACTTTTGGACATATAAATGCTACAAGTTTTTACCCCACTAAAAACTTAGGAGCGATTGGGGAGGCAGGAGCAATTACAACAAACGATAAATTACTTGCAGAATTTTCAAAGACTTATCGAAATTATGGGTCTAAGGAGAAATATATTAATTTAATTAAAGGAGTTAATTCTAGAATTGATGAATTGCAAGCCGGAATACTTAGAGTTAAACTGCCTTATTTATACTCATTAACAGCCGACAGAGTTAAAATTGCTGCTTTATATAGCAAGCTTCTTATTGGTGTTGGTGATATTGTAGTTCCATTTATTTTAAATGGAGCAAAACATGTTTTTCATCTGTATGTAGTTAGAACATCAAAAAGAGACGAGCTGGCTAGATTTTTAAATGATAGAGGGATAGGAACATCTATACATTACCCAATCCCTCCTCACCTTCAAGAGGCTTATAAGGACTTAAAGTATAAAAAAGGAGATTTTCCAATTGCAGAAGAACTAGCATTAACTTCACTTAGTCTTCCATTATTTCCTGGAATGACAGAAGATCAAATTGAATTAGTAGTAAACAATATAAAATCATTTTTTAATGAATAAATATTTTTGCACTCATTTTGACTCAAATTACTTGCCTCATGCTAAATCACTTCACTCCTCACTAATCAAGCACTTAAAAGACGCTGTCTTATTCATGTTTTGCATGGATAATAAATCATTTTTAGAGTTATCAAAATTGAATTTAAAAAGCGCTATTCTAATTCATCACGATGAATTAGAAAGCTTTTTCCCTCAATTAATTAATGCAAAAAAAAATAGAGATAGGGTAGAATACTTTTACACTTGTAGCCCTCTAATTTGTAATTATATTATACAAACAAATCCTCAAGTTGATCAGATTACTTATTTAGATTCTGATTTGTATTTTTTTGATTCACCCCTTCCAATATTTGATGAGTTAAATGGTTATTCTGTTGGGATAATAGAACATAAGTTTAATTTTTTCACTAAAAGGAATAAAAAGTATGGAAATTTCAATGTTGGTTGGGTTACATTTAAAAAAGACGCTAATGGTTTAGCGTGTTTAAATGACTGGTCAGATAAATGTTTAGAATGGTGTTATCAAAAACTAGAAACAAATAGGTATGCTGATCAAAAGTATTTAGATTATTGGCAAAAAGATTTTAAAAATGTCAAAGTTATTTCTAATATAGGAGCTAATGTAGCAATTTGGAATATTAAGAATTATAAAATATTAAAAAGGGATAATAAAATTTATATAGATGACTTCCCTTTAATTTTTTATCACTTTGCTAATTTAAAACAGTTAAATAAGAATTCGTTCTCGACAAGTTTAAGTAGGGTTTTTGTTAGTTGTGAAGGATTATTAAAAAATGAAGTTTATTTACCTTATTTGAAAGAATTTTTAAATCATCAAAATCAAGATTCCATATCTATATCAAAAAAAGACATACATTCTAAGGGATTCATTACTTTTATAAGAAATTGTTCAAGGAAAGTAAGATTGTTTTTTTACAATGACATAATTAAAATAGATTAAATGAAAGGTATTATACTAGCTGGAGGTACAGGATCTAGATTATATCCACTTACGAAAGCTGTGTCTAA
>Ga0115566_10000678_pt1 | contig 29096 bp, 23 predicted proteins | sample COGITO_mtgs_1204_3_FD_87173 | JGI IMG/M metagenome (GOLD analysis project Ga0115566, IMG submission 87173) | Pelagic marine microbial communities from North Sea - COGITO_mtgs_120405 | ecosystem: Environmental > Aquatic > Marine > Epipelagic | place: Germany:Helgoland, sampling site Kabeltonne...
TAACCTTGCTCCCAAGCTGGAGGCTATTCCGCTATCCATAGCTAGAGCCATTGGAGAGCATTAAAAAAAAGAAAATTCCCGATTGACCAGAATACTAGAACCTGAACATAATCGTTGGACCAAAAAATTCACAAAATGACAAGACAACCAACTGGAAAAATTTTGCTCGGACTGATTTCTGTTTTGATCATCACAACAAGTTGCACAACAACAAGAATCGCGACATTAACGACTGACGAGAACGAAAAAATTGAACTATTCACTTCAAACCTTCCACAACGCGACTACATTGAGATTTGTTACATTGAAACTAGCGGGGGAATTTTTCATACGCCTCAAAACCTCCTAAACGGACTAAAAAAGAAAGCAACGGAATTAGAGGTAGACGCGGTCATTAACATAAAATACGACTTCCAAGCTTGGTATCCAATAGCTTCAGGAATTGCCGTGAAGTATAAAGAATAGAAAAAACGCACCTCGACAACCTTTCGCGCGCGGTTGCACCGCGCACATTGAATCACGCTTTCCATTCTTGTTTGCGCTGTTTGAAACTAAAAAATGATATTTTGTACGTTCAATAACCTGTTCCACAAAGCCGCCCGAGCCAAGCCACGAGCCAATTTTAAGACAGGTATAACTAAGTTATTCAATGCATAAACGAATTGGAAATGAAACTGGCGCCTAAAGCGATTTTACAAATTCAAAAACCAGTAGAAGAAGTTTTTGAAGGGATAGTCAATCCACAGAAAATGACGAAATATTTCATTTCGGAGAGTAGTGGAAGATTAGAAACGGGAAAAGATGTGGTTTGGAAATTTCCGGAATTTGATGACACCTTCCCAATTACCGAGGTTAAAATTGAGGCCAATCGTAGCATTTCCTTTGTCTGGGACCCGGAGACGGTTGTGGTAATTACCTTAGAAAAACTACCAGACCAAAGCACCATCGTAAGGGTAAAGGAAGACGGCAAAGACATAAGCGAAGAAAACTTGAAATGGGCCTTAGAAAATTCGGGAGGCTGGGCGAATTTCCTAGCTTGCATGAAAGCCTATTTGGAGTATGGAATCCAACTTCGAAAAGGAGCCTTTGACTTTATGCGAAAAGATTAAAACCTTTCCTTGAGCGAGGTTTCACCACGTGTTTTGTGGCCCTCATTCCGTTAATTTCACTCTCCGTTGGTAGGCAGAATTAGCTTTGAAAACTGCGCGAGCCTCTAGTGCAAAAACGAACACCCATATTATGACAGCAACAATGGAAGCAAAAGGCGCATCGAATAATTTGAAAAGCAATCAGTCGCTAAGCGTCCGCCAGAAGATGATGTTTGGCATGTTTTGTTGGGGTGTTCAGTCTTGGCACCAAGCCGAAATGTTTAAGGATAAAGGTTTCGACCGGAAGTATCTCGATGCCAAGAAAGCGCTGCATACCGGGCTGGTCGCATATGGCTTGGGCATAGTGCTTTTTGTTCTCTACTTGCAGTTGTAAGAAAGGAAAGTACCCGCGCCATTACATCGCCTTCGTTTTGTATTCACTAATTCCAATTCAACCAACTCATCAACTCGATTACGGCCATAAAAAAGGCCTTCAGTTGATGAAAGCCTTTTTGAAAAATATGGTAGCCCCGAGCAGAATCGAACTGCTATCTAAAGTTTAGGAAACTTCTATTCTATCCGTTGAACTACGGGGCCAAATCGAGCTGCAAATATATCAGCATCCTAAAACCTTAGATAGATATAAGTACATCTGTTTTGAAAGTAAAAAGCCACATTTTAATGTCGTTTTAATCTCAGTTTTATGTTAGCTTCATTTGCTTCCATGAACTTGCCGCTCAAATAAAACGGTATGAAAGTAAGTGTGATTGTTACCACCTATAACTCAGCAGAAAACCTGCGTACATCGATTCCTTCGGTATTAACACAAGATGGAAATGGCAGCGAATTTGAATTGGAAATAATAGCCGTGGATAACTGCAGTCAAGACAGCACCTTAGACGTTTTAGCTTCCTACGGCATCATTACGCTGCAAAACAAACGCAACACAGGTGGGCCAAATCGCGGGCGAAATAGAGGAATGGAAATTTCAACAGGCGATGTCATTTGCTTTTTGGACGATGATGACGTTTGGGCGCCCAATAAGGTTAAGGAGCAATTGAAGTACATCAAGCAGGTACCCATTGTTACCTGCGCCTACTTAACCGTCAGCAAGCAAGATCAAAGTGAATATCTGCGTGGTGTGAAAGCAGATGAAATCACTTACTACGAACAAGATCAAACCTTTTTAGCCAAGCTAAGACGCGATCCGAAGGCTCAAAACTCTTACATGAGTACCATCATGATTTCCTCCGATTTGAAAAACGTACGTTTTGAAGAGCATTTTGGAAGTCATGATTTTGATTGGTTGCTGCGTTTGTTTAGAAATCAATCTTCCATTCAAATCAATAGAAACTTGGCTACGCGTTTTGTGCATACGTCCAATTTGAGTCGAACAAGTGCTTTCCGAGTGGTTGACTATCATTTTGCCATGCTTACCATCGAGTCTTATTCCGATTCATTTCCGAAAGAGTGCAAACTCTGCGCAGAGCGACTCAACGCAACACGGGCAAAATTTCACTACGAAATGGGGCAGATGGATATCGCTCGGAGGTTCTTTAAAAAGTCTCAATGGGAAGTGAAAACGGCACTCTATTATATGAGCACATATATCGGCAGCGATTGGGTGCGAAAAAATCACCACGTGTACGGATAAGAGTAATGTGACTAAGCGTTGATTATTTCCGCATATTTGATTTTTTAGATATGAGCGCTTATTCACGAACATCGGTATTTAGTCTTTTGATCGCAACGGTCTTAATAACTGCCTGCAACAATTCTGGTGAAATAAACGTGAAAAATCTTCGTACAGATTTTACGATTGAAAACATCTATTGGGGCGAGGTCTATTTAGGTGGAAACCTCAAAGCAGGTCAAGAAACGGGATTGGTGAAAATCAAGCGATCGGATGAAAAGCTCCCTGCTTCGAATCCCTTATACTTTAGCATTGAATCAAGCGGAGTCGAGGCCTTTGTAACGGCAGAATTTTACCACCTTGACAAGGACGATCAACTCTTGATCGTTATAGCTGACACTACTGTTATTCACAAATTACCCGATAAAAGACACTAGCGCTCGATGATCATTTTTCGCGTTTGAGCGAAATTATTTCCAGACATTGTCACGAAGTAAACTCCAGCACTTTCTTTCAATTGAAACTTCTCGGCAAAAGCGCCATGCACTTGAATGGTCTTGTTCAAGATTAATTGACCGGCCACATTGTGAATTTGAATCTGAATTGGCCCGTAGTGATTGAGCAATTCTAAATAGAAACTTCCGCTGCTTGGGTTAGGGTAGAGGTTCATCGAGGCTTGGCCAATTTCGCGCATGCCCAAGGGATACAATTCGCCATTGATAAGCTCAAACGTGTCGCCACCGATGATAGCTACAGGGACGTCATTGATGGTCGTCCAAATGGTATCGATCGTCATTGCGCCAGCAGCAAATGCGAAGTCAATTTTATTTCCGAATTCGCTTTCAATGGATTTTGCTATTCCTCCATCATTCCAAATTCGAATGTATCCGCTGCCTTGATCAGGCCATGCCCAGTAAGAAAGGCCGTCATCTTCCGAATCGGTGACTTCCAAGCGATAACATCCGGTATCCAAAGTCAAGGTGTCCCAATAGATGGTGTTGGGCGCGAGATTGCTTCCAACTTTAGAGAAAATCGCTTGATTTTTCGAATCGTAGACCGTCACATTATTTTCATCATGGAAGGTATTTGTCTTGTATTGAATGATGATTTCTCCCTCGTAAACGGGTGGTAAATTGAAGCTGGAGGTATAGCTGTTGTTGACTTCGTTCCCATCTGTTCCTCCGTTTGGTTCGCTCACAGTTGCGATAAACTTGTTGCTTCCATTGCCCATGTAAAAGGCCCCGTCTTGAAAGGGAAGTTCTACTTCTTCTTTCTCAAGGAAACCCAAAGAACCCGTCCAGTTGTAAACCTTAGTTAGGCCACCGGCTACTTTATAAGAAATCTTAGCGCTTGTAAGTGGTGTCGATCCATTGTTTCGCAACACCACGGTTGGGGCGAAACATACCGGATTCATTCTTGAATAATAACCAACATTCGAAGGTTTGATGACGTTATAAATTTCCGCGTCAAGCGTTTGCGCTGGCTCATCGTATTGAAATACGTGCATGGCCACCACATAATTACCATTACCCATTCCAACATTGGTTGATGGAACTGGCGTTATGCGGTAATCTAATTGATAACTCGAGCCTGAAACCATCGATGTAATGTCATATTCGTAATCCTTAACGACATCACCTGGACACCAACCTTCACGCGCACCAGGCCATGTGCCACCTTGTGGGTAAACAGGATTCAACGCACATTCATGCGTTTGCCAAATGTGCCAGTTTGTTGCTTCACTGTTGTTTACATAAAGGAAGTGGGTGTTGTCTTTCCATTCGCAGCAATGCGGATAACTACCATTATTGCTATTATGTCCGTGGCCTGTTAAGCGGGCCAAAACCTTTTGTCTCGATGCGTCAGGGTGCACATTTACCGTGATCGGTTCTAATGCTACATCGTCATCCAATGCGGCATAAGAAATTGATCGCATCGGACCCCAAGGTCGGGTAAGTTCCACAACCTTCGCAGGAGGTGTTCCTTCTATCATCACGAATTTCAAATCCAACAATTCTTGTTGATTTCCAGATGAGATATCTACAGAATCATGCAATAAAAAAGCATAGTCCGTTACGTCATAAACCCATGTGAATCCGCCATTTCCGAGCGAAAGACCAATGCCATATGGCGTGATAAATCGACCTATTTCATATCGGTCTACCACCTCAAAAGGAGGTAAGAAATAAGTTAACTCTGAATTGTACCAGGTTTGAGTGCCAGCAAAGTAGGTTGAGTCAATGGCTTGTCCGGAAGGATTATAGACATGCGTCCAACCCTGAGGATTTGGATAGCTCGCTGAAACAGCATCTACAAAATTCCCATTCACAGCATATTCAACGATGGAATAAGGTGGGTGAATAATGGTGTCGCTATGGATTGTTGTTGCGTAGCTGCTTTCATATTGACCTTGTGAAAAGCTGATAGAAGGAGCAATGTTGGTTTTGTTGAATGCGCGAAAAAGTTCATCACCGCTATAGTTGCTTACTCGTGGGCTTCCATGCCAAAAACCTTCAATTGAACCAGGTGCCGAATTGATCAAGTTATACCCATCATCAAATTTGAAATAGATCATCAAATCAGAATAACTTGGATGGGAATTGGTAATGTCCTTGTTCATCCAATTGGCAATTTCATTGGCAGTCAGTTCCTTTTTCCATACTTGAAATTCATCTACTTTCCCATAGAAAGGATTACTTGTCATACCGCTTCCGATGATGAGGTTTTTTAATTTTCCTACGCTGCGGTTTAGATCGCCACCCGATTTCCAAACTGAACCATTTAAGTAGATTTTCATTTGGCCAGTTGCCGCATTTTTTGTGAAAGCCCAATGATTCCACTTGCCTTCATAGTCGCCTGCATTGGCCGCTTTATTGATACGGTCATAACCACTTCCGCTCCCTGCATCCCAATAAATTGATCCGTTGCTCCAAGGCAGATGAACGTTTACAGAACGGTCACCTTCAAAGTCAACCCCTTCAAAAATGGATGTGTTTGCAGGTAAAACATCTGCGTCACCATTCGCCCAAAAGCTGACGGTTATTTCGTCTTCGAAATCAACATTGCTCAAGGGAATTTCGATTCGATTTCGATCTGGTCCAAATTCCGCGTATCCGTCATTGTTGCCCAATACATACAGTGATAGTGAATCGGTTTGCGTTCCAGCAATGAGCTGCGATAACGCGCTCGTTTCAGCATTTGTATAAGATATATCCACTAGAAGGTTGGAAGCTCCATTCCAAACAAATGGCGTGGTAAGATTTAAGGTTTGAAGTCCGGTACCACTAAAACTGGTGTTTTCATCGTAAACGGTAGTCAAGGATAAATCCTCCAAGCTATTCAGGCTAGAGAAGGTGTAGTTTCTCAATCGAATGGTTAAATGATCGACATTGCCTCCAAGTTGGTTTATGTCAAACGTGATTCGGTCTATGGTGTCAATCGCCAGTCCAGCGTTAGTTAAAGCAGAAGATTTGATCAGAAATTGAAATCTTGACGCTGCTTGGCCGCTAAAAACGTTGGAAGTAGTGTTGCTCCCATTATAGAAGTTATAGCTGTTTTCGCTGATTACACTATCAATCGATCTTGAGTTTTGTTGCCATTGGTAAACATCATGCATGGCCACATTGTGCGAATAAGCTGTGTCTAAATCGTATCCTCCAAAAAGCCGAAAAGGATGTGCACTTTGAGTAGAATCCATGACCCCAGTATGGTCATAAACGAAGGTGTAGGTGAGGTAGTCCCATTCGCCACATGGATAATTATCTTGGGTAGTGGCGGCATCACACTTTAATGTTTTATACATCAAAATCTTTCGGAACGATTCGGTTGATGCCGGGAATTCATAAACGCCTCTGCGTTTTGTAATATCTGAAAACGTGAATGTTTGAACCGTTGTAGTATCCTGACTTAAAGCGTCAAGTGGTAGGGTGAAAAACAGTGCAACGGCAACGGAAAGGATTAATCGGATGGACATAAGATGGGTTTAAGTCAAACAAATATAATCCCATAGGCCGCCTATGGCTAGGCTGAATTCCCAATAAAAACGAGCAAAAGATGATTGCTAAGCCATAGAAGCGGCAGGCGTATTCCCTAGCATGTGAAGCATGCGAGCGTGTTCAGCAACTGCCTCGCGGAAGCGCGCGATGCTGTTGTAAGGCACGTTAAATTCTTGAGCCGTTTCCTTAACGATTTTTGAAATGTGCCGATAATGCACGTGACAAATATTTGGAAAAAGATGGTGCTCCACTTGAAAGTTTAAACCACCGACATACCAAGATAGTAGTCGATTTTTTGGAGCAAAGTTGGTCGTGGTAGAAAGCTGATGAACAGCCCAATTATTCTCGACCAATCCATCATCATTAGCTAATGGATAATCATTCTGTGGCATAATGTGCGCCAGTTGGAAAATCACTGCCGTGGCCATGCCTAATACATATTGCATCATAAGGAAGCCGAACAAAGTAACCCAAGGAGACACAGGAGCTAAAACCATAGGAAGCACTAAGAAAACACCAAAATAAATGACCTTCCACATACTTATTTTCATGATCAGCTTGCGCAATTCACCGGGTGTTTTGACCAATTTCAGTTTTCGGTATTCAAAAGCCTGTGTGAAGTCAGTAACGATAACCTTCATCAAAATCAAAAATCCATAGAGCAACCAAGCGTAAATGTGCTGGTATTTATGCATTTTCCGTTGCTTCTGATGCGGTGTAAAACGAAGAAAGAAGGGAATTTCAACATCACCGTCAGCACCTTCAATATTGGTGAAACTATGGTGCAATACGTTGTGTTGATATTTCCAAATGCTGCTATTGATTCCAAGAATATTAACGATACCTCCAAGCAGGTTGTTTATCCATTGGATTTTAGAGTAGGCTCCGTGATTGGCATCGTGCATGACACTAAAGCCAATTCCGACCGCTCCAATTCCCATCAACATCCAAAGGCCAAGATTAACAAGAATGGAGGACGAAAACCCAATCATGATGGCGATCAGTGGAAGAAAGTATAGTGCAATGAGAACAACCGTTTTAACCACCATTTCAGTATTGGCGGTTCGTGCTATGTTGTTGCTTGTAAAATACTCATTTACCCTCGTTTTTAGGGTCTTGTAGAAATCTGCATTGCTGTTTCTGTCGAATCGATAAGTCTTCTGCATATATGAACACCTTGTTTGAAAGGCCGTGCAATATACATCGGATTGACTCCATATCTATCAGCCTTTAAGTCTTTTTAGACGAAAGAAAGTAATTACCTAATTTCTGAACCGGCTTCAAATGCTTCTTCAGGACTAACAAACATGAGCTTTCCTTCGCTGTCCTCAGCCATTAGAATCATACCCTGACTGACTATGCCGCGAATCTTTCTTGGCTCAAGATTGGTTAAAACAGAGACTTGTTTACCGATTACATCATCGGCCGAATAATGCTCGGCAATGCCAGAAACGATGCTTCTGGTTTCCGACCCGAGGTCAACTTGCAGTTCCAAAAGTTTATCGGCCTTTTCTACTTTTTGAGCAGATAGAATGGTTCCCACTCGGATGTCGAGCTTAGTGAATTCATCAAAGGAAATGTTCATTTTGAATGGTCGTTTTTCTGCGATTTGGGCTTCTTGGGTAGGTTCTTTTTTAAGCTTTTCCATCTGTCTTTCAATATCCTCGTCCTCAACCTTAGCAAACAAGAGTTTGGCATCACCAATTTCGTGTCCGTCTAAGAATCCTCGAAAAGTCTTGTCTATCGCAAGCATTTCGCGGATGCGGTTAGCCGCCTCTGGTAAAAATGGTTCAAAAGCTTTTGCCAAATAAGCGGTAATGTTCAACGCATTAAACATGATTTGCTTTACCGTCTCTGGATCAGTTTTTTGCAACTTCCAGGGTTCGAGATCGGCTAAGTACTTATTTCCAAATCGAGCCAAGCTCATCGCTTCTGTCAAACCATCGCGAAGCTTAAACGCTTCAATAGCTGCTTCTGATTTCAATTGAATTTCGTTGCACCTTTCCGCAATTTCAGGTTCCATTTTTCCAAAAGGAATCAGTCCGTTGTAATACTTATTGGTCAATACAACAACGCGATTAACGAAATTCCCAAGAATGGCAACGAGCTCATTGTTTACACGGGCTTGGTAGTCCTTCCAAGTGAATTCGCTGTCTTTCGATTCGGGAGCAATGGAAGCTAAAACATAGCGCAATTCATCTTTTCGATCAGGAAAATCAGTTAAATATTCGTGCAGCCAAACTGCATGGTTCCGAGAAGTCGAAATCTTGTCGCCTTCCAAATTCAAAAACTCGTTGGCCGGCACGTTGACCGGAAGGTTAAATGATCCATGCGCCTTCAAGATAATGGGGAAAATGATGCAATGAAAAACGATGTTGTCTTTGCCAATGAAGTGAACCATGTCCGTATTGGCATCTTGCCACCAGCGCTTCCAATCTTCTGGATTTCCTTCGTCAATTGCCCATTGTTTGGTAGCTGAAATATAGCCTATCGGAGCATCGAGCCAAACGTAAAGCACCTTGCCATCGGCTCCTTCCAAAGGTACAGGAACACCCCAATCTAGATCGCGGGTCATAGCTCGATCTCCTAGACCGCCTTCAACCCAACTTAAGCACTGACCCACCACATGCTTTTTCCAAGAATTTGGGTCGTGGTGTGCCGCCCCATCCAAGACTCCGTCCTTTATAAATCCTTCAACCCACTCCGCATGATCGCCCATAGGAAGATAAAAATGCCAGGTTTCTTTCAAAACTGGTTTGGCTCCGCTTAAGGTTGAGTGTGGATTGATCAATTCGGTCGGGCTGAGTGCCTTTCCGCAGTTTTCGCATTGGTCGCCATAAGCGCGTTCACTTTGACAGTTGGGGCACGTGCCCATGATGAATCGATCAGCCAAAAATTGCATGGCTTCAGGATCATACATCTGTTCGTTCGTCACCTTTTTAAACACCCCTTTTTTATATAGGCTTAAGAAGAAATCTTGCGAAGTTTCGTGGTGAAGTTTCGAAGACGTTCGATGATAAATGTCGAAGTCAATGCCGAATTCGGCAAAGGCGGTTTTGTTGATTTCGTGGAACTTATCTACAATTTCCTTTGGAGTTGATCCTTCCTTTATGGCTTTCATGCTGATGGCCGCTCCATGCTCATCCGACCCACAAACGTGCAGTACATTTTCATGGCCATATTTTGATCGCATATGTCGAACATAGATGTCGGCAGGCAAATATGCACCAGCGATATGGCCGATATGCAATGGACCATTGGCGTAAGGAAGGGCAGAAGTGACGAGATGGCGTTTTGACATCGAGGAATTATTTTTTGTTTTTCCCCTGACGGAAAAAACACTTTTTCGAGGCTGCAAAAGTAGTAATACCTTAGTGCCATGATTCGACCTTCATACCTGAATAAAGGAGATAAAGTGGCCATCGTTGCTACGGCCAAAAAAATTGAACTGGGACAAATTGATGGCGCCATTCGTGAAATTAAATCGTGGGGACTTCAGGTGGTGATTGGTCCTAATTTGTATGCTGTCGATCGGCAATTTGCGGGAACGGACGACCAACGAAGGCAAGACCTTCAGTGGGCCATGGATGAACCAGATATTAAAGCCGTTTTATTCGCCCGCGGTGGATATGGCACGGCTCGCATTCTGGACGACCTCAACTGGTCCAAATTTTTAAAATCACCAAAATGGTTGTGCGGTTTTAGCGATTTAACCGCCTTACATAGCCATGTGAATCGACATCTTCAGGTGGAAACCTTGCATGCCACCATGCCCATTTTTTTCAAAGATGGTGTTCCGAATGAAGGGAGTGAATCGCTGAGAAAAGCCCTTTTTGGTCCAGAATCAACATTGAATTGGCCAGCTCATGCGCTGAATAGAACGGGAAGCGCAGAAGGCGAATTGGTGGGCGGCAACCTAAGCGTGTTGTACTCCATTATGGGAACTCCCAGTCAAATGGACTTCAGCGGCAAACTGCTTTTTCTAGAAGATTTAACCGAAAACCTTTATCACATCGATCGAATGATAATGCAAATGAAGCGAGCGGGGCATCTTGCTCAGCTGCGAGGATTGATTGTAGGTCAATTCACAGAAATGACGGATAATGCCGTTCCGTTCGGCAAGTCGGCTGAAGAGATCATTTTAGATGCCGTTTCAGCCTATGATTATCCTGTTGCGTTTGATGCTCCTATCGGCCATGTTGAAGTAAATATGGCTGTGTTTCATGGTCGAAAATCGGGTCTAATCATTGATCAAATTTCCAGCTGCATCAACTATTAAAATGTCCAAGCTAGCTAGCGATATTCGTTTTTGGATTATACTATTTTTTGTAATTCGGCTCGTTGGAATCACCAATCCCCCATTGGAGGCGGGACACAATTGGAGGCAATCATCTGTAAATATGATTGCAAGAAATTACCAGGAAGACAAAACCACTTTTTTCTATCCGATGTTAGATGTTGGCGCGCCTAATTCGGGAATAACAGGAACTGAATTTCCAATTTACAACTATGCTATCGCTATTGTGGCGAAAGTATTCGGATGGAATCATTGGTATGGAAGGTTGATTAACCTACTCATCTCAAGTCTAGGGATTTATTTTTTCTTTCTTACCATTCGCATTTGGCAGGATGATCGAGCTGCCTTTTTTGCCACACTAGTCCTTTTGGTGTCTTTTTGGTTTGCCTATTCCCGGAAAATAATGCCGGATACGATTAGCGCCTCATTTTGCTTGATGGCCCTGTATTTAGCGTCTCGTTGGATCAAATCTAACGGATTGGGTTTTTTAATGGCATTTATCTTTTTGGCTTCGCTAGGGCTGCTAATAAAAATCTCATCCGCGCCAATATTGGCTCCTCTCATCTTGGTGTTTTATCCAAAATCACGACCAATTCGAAAGAAGTTGCTATTCATAGTGGCCGGTTTCGTACTCTTAGTTCCTGTGGTATTCTGGTATGCATACTGGTTTTATCATTTAGTTGAAATCGGTCGGTTTCAATTCTATTTCATGGGTCCCGATCTGAAAACAGGGCTCATGCAGTTGGTCAATGACCCTAATTCCGCCTTAGATAATTTTTATCAAGACAGTTTGAAATTTTCTGGATTTGTGGCCTTTTTAATGGGAATTGTCGCCATTATTCAACACCGCATGAAGTTGGCTGCTGGAATTTTTGCCGCTGCTGCGCTTTCCTTTTTTGCATTTATGGTGAAAGCTGGTTATGGCTTTTCAACACATGAATACTACACGATTCCTTTTGTCCCAGTCATGGCTTTTGTTGCGGGTATAGGTATTGCGAAGCTGCCTTCTTTGAAATGGCGATGGTTGTTAGTGGCTTTTATAATGATTGAAGGAATAGCCAATCAATACCATGATTTTATATTGAAAGACAGCGAAAAGTATAAATTGACATATGAGAAAATAGCTGACGAAAACATTCCTCATAATGCGTTTGTGGCAGTCAATTCTGGCCCAAATCCACAGGAATTATACTTCTTGCATCGAAAGGGAAAAGCTATGCATTCGATGGAAATATTTAATGGAATAAATGAGCTGCGTTTGCAAGGGTTTGGCTTTATTCTTTGGAATAAGCATCATGCAAGTGAACGTTTGCTATTAGCACCTAAATTTGAAAATGAGCACATAATATTGTATGAACTATAATCCAAGCTTATGGCCGACCACAATGATTTAGGGATACAAGGGGAAGATTTAGCAACCCTACATTTAGCGAAGTTGGGCTATTCCATTCTAGAGCGTAATTGGCGTTTTGGAAAGGAAGAAATTGACATAATCGCCCGAATTGGGCAGGAGTTGGTCATCGTTGAGGTGAAAACCCGCAACTCTGACTTTTTTGGAGAACCACATGAGTTTGTGACCAAATCCAAACAAAATCACATGATCAAGGCAGCACATGCTTATGTGGAGAAGAAGGATTTAGACCTAGAAGTGCGCTTTGATATCATAGGCATTATCATCAATAAAGCCGGGCAAAAGCTCGATCACATGGAAGGCGCTTTTCAGCCGCGCTGGTGATTAGTAATACATCAGGTGACCTCTGAATCCCTTTTGAGTATTGAATTCCAAGGCGGGAAAAGGAAACTTGATCAATCCGAAAACTGGACGAAGCCATAGCAAAGGCTTAGGTAAATTGACCCGTTGCATATCCACATCAAGTGAAAGCAAAAACTGTCGTTCGCGCAGGCGAGTGCTCGATATCTTCGCGGTCGGATTATCGGGGTCTGTCCATGTATTGGATTCCGCGCCAAGGAGATTGTTAACGCTATAACCCACGGCCAAGTTCAGCCATTTTGGGACATGATCTGATTTTCCCGTTAAACTCCAGATGTTGAAGCTCGCCCAATAGGTTTGCGCGTTGTAATCCTTAAGCCATTGCTCAAAAACCGTCTCGCCATACAAGTTGCGCGCTCTGCGTCCTTCATCTCCGCGTAAATTCGTCATTCCACTCGGAAAAAAGCTGTATTTCAGCGAAATGCGCTGTTCCTTCCAACCAAGTTGCTGCGACAGGAAAAGTCCATTTCCGACTGTGTTGAACAATAGATCGCCATTACTAAAACCCCAGCCTGTGGAGTATCCATCCATCACTTCGATAAACAATTGATAGCTGTATCCCAATCCGGCAGCGTACCAAATTGCCTTTTTTTCCGACACTCCTGCCCATTTATTGATTTTATAGAGATTCTGCGGAATCTGATAAGATGTTATGGCATGTCCTGCCTTGTCCATTTGGCTCCATCCAACCCAGTCGTTGAAAAAGTGAAATCCGGAAGATTTGTATTGGTTATACCAAGCAAAATACAAGCCCGACATCGTTGTCGCATAAACTCCGGTTTGAAAGCTTGTAATCGCGATAGCTCGCTTTTTATTCAAACTATCAGCAGGCTCATACCATTGTTGCCCAACAACTTGGATGCTCCAAAATAAAAATATAGTCAGGCTAAGGCTTCTCACAAATCAATACGTAATAATCGAAAAAAAATCCAGATTCTAGCTTCATCGTCCTGTTCATCTTCAATCCACGGGCAGTCAATAATGCTGCGTAATCATTTAAATCGAATTGATGTGGATGCAAAATGTCCATTGGAATGAGCCTAAAAAGCCACTTGAAGAAACGCCAGTTGTGGCAGTCTATGGAGATAATCAGTTGTGCATTATGGTCCATCGCTTTGATGAGTGCATCCAAACTTGCCCGCATGTCTTGAACATGGTTGATGACATTCAAGCAAAACACCATATCGTATGCAGAATCAAATGGCAAGGATTCTATAGTAATGGCTTTGAAATCGACATTTGGGTATTGCCGAATAGAAAAGTGCGGGAGCTTTTCATAACTCAATAATAGGGGATCGCAAGCAGTAACCTTTCCTTGTAATGCGATGAAGATTCCGGCTGGACCACAACCTGCGTCTAGTATTCTTGCGTAAATGGGAATGTCCAGCTGCATGGTCGATAAAAACTTCTTCCAATAGCTTTTTTTCCATTCCAAATAGTCTTCCACAGACCGATTCTTGAGATAGCGCTTCCACCATCTTTTTTCGAACCATTGAGCTATTGTCCATCGCATTTCGCCAAAAGTATGCGATCTATAATCGAGTGGAGTAAATACAGTAGCTTTGCAGGCTGAATTATTAGCTATGGCGAAGAAAAGTACTTGGGAAAAACGTGCCCAAAAAGTGAAAAAGGAAGAGCATTTGATTTTAGGTGGAAACACAGGTCAGAAGAAACATGGCGTTAAAAAGAAATTCACTGGGAATAAGCCGACAGGTGAAGGTGAAGGCCGAGCCGAAGACGAACCGAGAAAGCGATTTGTAGTTACCAAAGATGGCGAGGATTCACGAGGAAACACAGGCTCAAAAACGCGAACGAGCAGAAACGAGCGCTCTTCTGATTCCAGAGGTAAGTTTGGAGGCGACCGAGGCGATCGTAAATCAGGACCTTCAGATAGAGGAAGTCGACCAGGCGGAAGATCAGAAGGTGGCGAGCGTTCTGGCGGAAAAGGAATTTTCAAGTCAACAAACTACACCATAACACGCGAAGGCGGAAAAGAGGGTGGATTCAAATCAAAAGGACCATCACGAGATAATAAATTCAAAAAAGACGATCGATCGGGCGCCTTTAAGGGCAAAGGATCGGTTCGAGATAGTTTCAGAAAAGACGATAGAAAAAAGTCGCATTCCAAGTTTTTAGACGATCAGCATTTTGATGGCCTTGAACAACGCGGTACTGCGCCAACCGATGACATTCGATTGAATAAATACCTCTCAATGGCTGGCGTTTGCTCCCGAAGAGAAGCCGACACCTACATCGAGCAAGGGTTGGTTACAGTCAATGGTGTTACGGTTACAGAATTGGGCACGAAAGTGAAATCTGCCGATGATGTTCGCTATGCTGGCGAGCGGGTGAAAGCAGAGCAACTGCGCTATGTGCTGCTCAACAAGCCCAAAGACTGCATCACAACCTTGAGCGATGAGCGCGGGCGAAGCACCGTAATGGGCTTAGTGAAAAACGCTTGCCGAGAGCGCATCTTCCCCGTTGGAAGATTGGACAGAAACACAACTGGTTTGTTGTTGCTCACCAACGATGGCGATATGGCTAAAAAACTGACGCATCCAAGCCATGAAGTGCGTAAGGTGTATCACGTTATCACAGATAAAAACATCACCATAGGAGATTTGAAGCGATTGGAGTCGGGCATTGAATTGGAAGATGGCATAGCCAAAGCCGATGCAGCACTTTTTGCTGGCGATGGCTCTGTACGCAACGAAGTAGGAATGGAAATTCACAGCGGCAAGAATCACATTGTTCGAAGAATGTTTGCCGCTATGGGTTATGAAGTTACCAAGCTCGACCGAGCAGCCTTCGCTGGCCTCAGCAAAAAGGGTTTGCCACGAGGCAGATGGAGAATGCTCACCGAAAAAGAGGTTGGGTATTTGAAGATGCTTTAGGGTCAGAACGGAATTCAGGAATACAATAATTTGCGTCTGTTCGACTATAGGTCGCTCAGCTTTATTCGCAGGCCCTCACAAATTTCGAGTAGGTAAAAGTATGATGGGTTTATAGCCCCGCGTTCCAAACGCTGAATGGATTGGTAATCTTTATTGACACTTACCGCGAGGTCAAGCTGAGACATACCCTTTTCCTTTCGAATCGCTTTAATCCGCGACCCAAGAGAAATTAAAGCTTCAGATTTAGAAGGTAAGGCCATTGAGAATTCAATGGTGAAGCAATTTTGGAAAACTAAACGCAACGGATACGTTGTGTTTGGCTTAATTTTCCGGAAACTAAATTTAAAACGTTATGAAAAAAACATTGTCGTATCTTATTGGCTCGAGTCTTATAGTTGGTTAAAGTTCGTGTTCGAAGGAAAAGCAACTCCTAGATGAATACACACCAAATTCTGCTCAAAACTCTTCCGGTAGTTTTGGTTTTTATGAGCTTAATTCAGCAGGTTATCTGAAGATAGTAGATGAAAATGATTTTGATCTTCATATCTCAGATACTTCTCAAGCATCAGACTCTGCACTTTTCGTTGAACTTTCCAACCTGAGTGGTTATCAGAGCTACAGTGAGTATAAATTTACATCAGGTTATTTTGATACAATTGCTTCAGACTCTAGTGTTTGGTTTAAAGAGTATTCTAATAGAAACCAATTAATTTATTGGATTGCCAATAAAGATGGCATTTTCGGGATACAGGAGTTTTTGGCAAAAATTGACTTTAATACTGGAGCCGCCTACTTGGTTTTGAACGACACAAATGACACTACTCTGTATGCCGAATTGAAAACAAATGACCCAAATAACACGGACATTATAGATCTGGATAGGTCTTATATCCTTTCGGATGTTATAGAATATCTCAGAGGCAATGATTACGTTTGGAATGCCACCGACTACGCTACAGGTTGGGGATGCAGCGAGTCAAAGGCATCTAGCGACTTATCTGAGGCAGAAAAATACTTTTCTGGAATATTGGTCGAAACATTATATCATGGATTTCATCAAATCGTAGTAAGATATGCAACTCAATATGAAAAATGGTGGCTATATTGTTCTATGGAAATGGGTTTGTATTCGTACGTATCTCAGACAGGATCTGGCGGGGAGACAGATTGGGGGAATGTACCGATTACTATAAATGCCGATTTCATGTATGATCCAATTTGTTCCGCACAGTACGGACCTTGGAATAATGTGCGTTTTTCGGTGACAACAAATGGGGGTGGCCAAGCAACTAAAAGTTTTTATCGTTCAAAAACAAGACTGCATCATTATTCTCTATCTTGCTCAGTGAGGCATAAGTCCTTGCTTTCAGGATCTTTCTCAACTCCCGCACAAATCAATAATTAATGACACGCGCGTTCATCACTTTATTTCTTATTATTTCTCTCTATCAAATGGAAGCTCAACAAAAGGTTGAGCTTCTTTTTGGCCTAGGAAACCATTTCTTTAAGAGTGTGCCGATCCAGCCAGTATATGAAAATGGCCCCTCCGTTTCGACAGGTAGATTAACAATTACTTCGATGAATGCATGGGATGAGCTGTACTATCTATCCCCTAAGTCTTCAACGAGCAACAGCTTCAAATTGTCGCCTCTAACGGTAGATGCATTGATGCCGTTGCTAGCGCCTTCCGTAAATTTCAAAATTGGACTAAACGACATTTTCCGAATTTCCGATTATAGCTTTGGCATTCGAAGCGGCTTTTATTATGAGAAAACAAAGACCTATTTGTATTTTTCATTTAATGAATATCAGAACTCATTCTTTTATCCTGGCTACTATTTCTCCGCACCCGTTGTACATCATGAGGGTGTTCAATCTGTATATCATTCCGTTCCTCTTCTCCTAAAAATAACAAGAGACAGAACTACAGTGGGAACAGATGTGGTGGCTACTAAAGCCAAGGGTCATTTGCTTGTAGGCTATAAATACAACAAGGCCAAAACCTTTACGCTCCATTCAAGTAGTTATTCTTGGCTCATAACTTCGAATGTGGTGGGTATGAACGATACCATAACCATAAACGCTAAGGATTATGTAAGGAGCCATAGTCATCAAATCTTTTTGGGTTATGAACGTGAATTCGCAAGCGTAAGGGGCATACGTTCGGGAAATCGAATTGAATTTTTAGCTGATTTTTCTGTTTATTATGGATTTGGAAATTCCATTTTAGGTGGCGAAGAATATGAAATAATAATTGGCAAGGAAGTATTCGAATATGGCGTTGGAAGTAAGGGTACAGGGTTTAATGTCACCCTTTGCGCTAGGTTTTTCGAAAAAGACTTCAAAAAGAAGAAACCAGAATTATTCATGTAGTCCTCTAATCTAAACACCTCCCGTTCATAAGTCTTTTACATCCAAAAACTTCACATTGTTTGTGCGTGTAGCTTCGAATATTCGGCTGGTTAGGTCGTTATATCAGGTATGCGTAGGGTAGTCATTTGGTTTTTTTCGTTGTTTCTTTTTTTCGGAGGCCTTGTTATAGGCGCCTATTTCCTTGCGAAAAAATACGAAGAACCTGTGCGCAATTACATCGTTGGTGAGGTCAACAAGCGTTTGGATGCACCTGTACATGTGGGCGACATCAATTTTTCCCTGTTGGAGCGTTTTCCAAGTGCGTCCTTGGTTATGGACAGCGTTTGGGCCGAAGAAAACATTGTTAAAATCGGAAAGGCGGACACACTGTTGTTTTTTCGAAAGGTCTACCTCAACCTGAATATTTTCGATTTGCTGGAAGGCCAATATAAAATCAATGAAATCGAAGCCAAGGACGGTTTTGTGCATCTTTTTGTTGATGATAAGGGATACGACAATTTTCACATCTGGAAGCAAAGCGAAGATTCCACGGGTTTTCTACTCGAACTCAATCAGGTGCACATTGAAAATGGCGAAATCGCCTATGTAAATGAGCTAAGGCAACAGAATATTCAAATCCAAGCCGATGATTTAAAATTTCAAGGAAAGTTTTCTCAGTCCAATTACACCATGGTTGTGGATGGCGATGGGCGAGTGGATGCTTTTGGAATCAAAGGCGTAAACTACCTCGAAAACCGCGATGTGGCTGTAGAGTCGGAACTAAATATCGATGCCCAGGCAGAGCGCTATGAGTTTAGCAAAGGCCGATTGATCATCGATGATGTGTTGGATTTTAATGTGGCTGGAAAATTTGAATCGGCCGGAGTTGACCTGCATATCGTTGGCAATAATCTAGACATCATTCAGTCCATATTCCTCATTCCGATAGAAAGCCGGACAGCATTGGCGGACTATCAGAGTTCAGGTATTCTTGATTTAGACTGTACGCTAAAAGGTGCGTTTGGCAACACCGAAAATCCGAGGTTACGGGTGAAATTCTCGGTTTTGGACGCCACCGTAAGTAGAAAAGGCTCGAATTGGAAACTAACAAAACTCAAAGGCAGCGGGAGCTTGGATAATGGCGAACTACGAAACATGACTTCCACTTCATTAATCTTCGAATCCCTAAGTGGTCAGTTTAATGAAGATGCCTTTGAGTCGGCATTTTCGGTGGTTAATTTCAATCAACCTACCATAGATGGAAGCGCCAAGCTTTCTACGGACATTGAGGCCTTAGACGAATTCTTGGCCATCGAATTTATCGAAGCGGGCAGTGGACAGCTCACCATTGACGCCAAAATAAAAACGACACTCAGAAACCCAGGTGAATCCAGCGCACGAGATTTCTTGAATTCGGAGGCGAGTGGAATGATTTCGCTCGTTGATGCGAAACTGAAACTGAAAGATGACGAACGCAACTATGGAATAAGCAGCGCCATTTTTAGGGTGGAGAATAACTCCTTGGTTATTGAAAACTATGAGGGCGTTGTCAACGATTGTCGGGTGCTACTGAACGGTCGAGCCGATCATTTTCTTGATTACTTCTTTACCGAGTCGGGTAAATTGGACATTCGAGGTAAAATCGAAGTTTCAGACATTGATTTGGAAGCATTGTTTCCCTCGCGCTCCGACAATAACAAGGCTACGAGTGTGGTTGTGGCCTTTCCGCAGCGTGCTTCTTGGAATTTGGAATTGATTGCAAAGTCATTCACCAACGGGAAATTCCGTGCAGATGAAGTGAGTGGTCATTTTGTGATGAATGAGTTTAAAGCCGAGGCGACTTCACTGCACTTTTTGAGTCAAGGAGGAAACGTGCAAGGAATGGCCGGAGTTTATCGTTTTGGTGACAATCAATTTGGCATCAAAACCGATTTTGACGCCACGGGAATTGACGTGAAAACCCTGTTCGAAACCTTCAACAATTTTGATCAGGAATACATCACAAGCGCGCACATTTCAGGAGAAGCAGATGCCAATACCCAGTTTCAAGCTTTTTGTGATTCCACATTCATTATTGACACGAAGTCCATTATTTCCAGTACCGATCTCATCATCCGAAATGGAGCCATTAAGGACTTTTCGCCATTGATTTCTGTTGCCGATGAGATTAAGAAAAAACCCATGCTGCGACTTTTTGTATCGACCGAGGATTTGAAAAAACGGCTCACTTATATTCAGTTTGCTGAGCTGAAAAATGAAATTAGTATTCGAAATGAGGCCATCACTATTCCAAACATGGAAATCAAATCATCGGCTATTGACCTTAATGTTTCGGGGACGCATTCCTTTGATAATCACATCAATTATGCGATGGATTTCGCCCTGAGTGAACTCCTTCAAATGAAGGATCGAACGGAACCGTACAATGAATATGTGCAGCGTGACACAAAGGGTCGAACGCGCATCTATTTGACTATGATTGGCACAACAGACGATTTCGATGTAGAGCTAGAGCGCACCAACGTCAAGTCAACGCTGAAGGACGAAATGAAATCTGAAAAGAACACCGTGAAAGGCTTGTTGCAAGATGAGTTTAAGATCTTAGGAAAAGATACATCAGCCAAAGCAAGAGAGGAAAAACAACCGGATATTCAAATCAATTTTGACCCTGAGGCGGGCACTTCAAATGAAGTTCAGAAAACCAAGGATCAGCCTGAAGCGGTGAAGGAAAAAAACGTGCTGAATAAGATCATTAAGAAGACAGAAACGGACAAGAAGAAACTGAAAGACGGAGAGTTTGAAGATGATGACTTCTAATCCAGCGAATGAATTGCAGATATTCGTAATCATTCATGGCTAAGGATTACAACATATATTCTCGAAAACAGCGTTGGAAATTGCTGCTGTTTGTGCTTGCCCTGTGCATCGTGGGCGTATCCCTAGCCTACACTAAAACCTTGGTCGACAAAATCGCCAGCGAAGAGCGAACCAAAGTTGAAATATGGGCGGATGCCGTTCAAAAGCGATCTGCCTTAGTCAATTACACCAGTAATTTGTTTAAAAAGCTACAATCGGGAGAACGGAAAAAAGTCGATTTATACATAGAAGCAACCAAGTATTTGGCGCGACCCGATGTAACTGAGGTAAGCTTTGCATTGAATGTTTTGAATGAAAACACCACTGTACCCGTAATTCTTACAAACGAAAAGGGCGATATCACTTCGCACCGTAATATTAATGTCGAGCCGGAGCAGGATGTTGACGAAGTGCTAGCCAGCGAATTGAGGGATATGGCTGCGCAATATGATCCCATTGAAATCGTCTATTTTGGCAACAGTCGAGTTTACCTTTATTACAAGGATTCTCGACTTTTTAGCGAATTGAAAACCACGTTTGACGATTTGCAACAATCCTTTATTTCAGACCTAATATTGAATGCCGCTTCGAGTCCGCTCATTCTGCTTGATTCGGCCACAGGAAATGTGATTGAAGCGGGAAACATTGAAAATGTGGTGTTGGATTATCCTATAAACCTAGCCGCTCGTTTGGAACAGATGGCTGAACAGCATGATCCAATTAGCGTTGAAATTAACGGCAGTCGAGCATTTGTTTATTACGAAGACTCGTATTTGCTTACTCAACTTAAGTATTATCCCATTGCCCAAATGGGTGTAATCGGCTTGTTTGTCATGATTGCTTATCTACTTTTTAGCACAGCGCGAAAAGCCGAACAAAATCAGGTCTGGGTGGGAATGAGCAAAGAGACGGCCCACCAATTGGGTACACCACTTTCGTCAATGATCGGTTGGATTGAACTTTTGAAACAGGATGAAAAGACAGTTCCCATTGCCGTTGAGTTGGAAAAGGACGTATCGAGGCTTCAAGTGGTCACCGAGCGCTTTAGTAAAATTGGTTCACAGCCTGAGCTGGTCGAACAAGATTTAATTGCCCTCCTCCATACGGCCGTAGATTATTATTCGATGCGCATTGGCAAAAACGTCAATTTCACCAAAGACTTTCCTGATAAGGTAATGGTTACAATAAACCACGCACTCTTTGAGTGGGTCATAGAAAACCTAATCAAGAATGCCTTGGACGCTATAAAAGGAAAAGGAGATATTTCCATCGTGGTGAAGGATGAAGAACATCGCGTTTTAATTGATGTTAGCGATTCTGGAAAGGGCATACCATCGAAAAGCATGAAAACGGTTTTCCAACCTGGGTTCACAACCAAAAAGCGAGGTTGGGGATTAGGTTTATCCCTCAGTAAGCGCATCATTAAGGAATATCACCACGGAAAAATTTATGTATTAAAGTCTGAAATCGGCAAGGGCACAACCTTTCGGATTTCATTGAGAAAGGATTGATATCCGTTTTTAGTTTTTCACGCTTCTTACCTCAAAAACTTATTATTGAAGTCTAAAATAGATTGACAATGGCGTGGTTTACATCAGAGTTTGAAACGTTTTTCAGCGAACTAAAAGAGAACAATAACAAAGAGTGGTTTGCCGAAAACAAGCCGAGGTATGAAAAGCATGTGAAAAAGCCATTTGAGCTTTTCATTGGCGATATGATCCTGCGCATGCAAGCCTACGATCCTCAATGCCAAATTCAACCAAAGGATGCCATTTTTAGGATCTATCGCGATGTTCGGTTTTCGAAGGATAAGACACCATATAAAACTCAGGTTTCGGCTATAGTTGGTAAAGGTGGTCGAAAAGAAATGGCTTTGTCGGGTATGTATCTCGAAATGGGTCATCAACACCTTCGGATTTACGGAGGGGTTTACCAGCCGGATAAGGATCAATTGCAAGCCATTCGTCAAGAAATACTGTACAATCAATCTGATTTTGAAAAACTAATTGCCGAAAAGAAGTTTAAAAAATCTTTCGGGGAAATCAGAGGTGAAAAAAATAAGCGGCTGCCGACTGAATTTGCAGAAATTCAGGATCAACAGCCGCTTATAGCCAATAAGCAATTCTATTATTTCAGTGAATTAGACCCGAGTCTAATTACGAGTGAAAAGCTAATAGATGCTTTTTATGAATTGTTTGAAGTAAGCGCTCCGGTTAGGAAGTTCTTACGCGCCCCACTTGAAGATTAGAACTGGTATTGAAGTCCTAGAGAGAAAACTTCTTTGAACTGAACGCGTGGTCCAGATCCATCGGTTACTCCGTCATCGTTTCTATCAAGTGCAATTTTAATGTCGTCATCATAAATCAAGTGTGTACTCAAGCTTGCGCTTAGGAATTTATTGATTTTCATGGCGATTAACGTCTCCCAGTTGACATCAATATTGCCGAAGTTGACCAAATAGTTAGCAAAGAAGTCTGCTTTCGTGGTCAACTTTACATTTTCAACGATATTTCTCGAATAAGCCAGTTTCAAGTATCCACCAACCTCATTTCGCATCGTTTCGCCTGGATCCACACCATAAGCACCCAGAGCGGATAATCGAGCGTTATCTACGATGGTGATTTTAGCCGTTGCAGGCGATAAATATGCGCTAAATGCTTCGCTTGGCTTGTAGTCAATTCCCAATCCCATCAACACATATGCAGGTGAAAACGGATCGGAGATTAACAAACTACCCACGTTGCCATAATCGTAACCCGCATCCCATTGCGTTCTAAAGGTGGCTAAAGCCGCCCAATAGGTGTGAATGACTGAAGTTTTATGGCCCAATTTTGAATTAATTTCAATTCTGTCGTCTGTTTTTCTGAATTTGTTTGTGGTGGAAATCTCACCGATCAATGTCTGTCCGTAAGCTGCGTCTAGCGTGTTGTCCCAGGTCCAAGCATCCTTTTTGTAGTTAGCAAAAAGCCCCATGATGGCTGTACCGTTAATGGCGTTGTTACCACCACCTTGCCAGTTTGATAAATAGGTCTGCGAAAAATTCGCTCCGATCATCCCTCCTGTTTTCCAAGGGCCTTCTGCTGCTGCGTCTGTCGCAGCCTCATCTTGTGCTACTCCAATGAAAAACATGGAGAGCATACACGCTGTTGCCAGTATGTGCTTCATAATTATAAAAGTTAAGTTAAGATTTAGTTTTAAATGCGTTTATCGCGTTTCTAGTAAAGTCGGATAAGACAAGTCGACCGCTGATTTTCGCTCTTTCAATAAGCAAGTTGTCCCAATGTTCCGTTCCTTCCCAAAAATTAATTTTTAATTCTGCCATTGCCTCTGGGCTGTATTTTTCAATTCGGTTTAGGAATAAACCAATTTCTTGATCCATTTGTTCAATACTGTCCGAAACATGCATATACAAACCGCGTGTTGCCGCCCAACTTGCATCTCGCCAAGCACTGGCGTCAATCGCCAATTCGGTAAAGCCAGACTTGCCTAATTTTCGCTCAACTGCCGGACCAACCACAAATGGGCCGATGCCAATGGCAAGTTCTGAAAGTTTAATCGCGGCAAATTTTGTCGCGAAGCAATAGTCAACTGCGCTTGCAATTCCTACTCCACCGCCAACAGTTTTGCCTTGAACTCTACCAATCACAAACTTTGGACAAGTCCGGATAGCATTAATAACCTTCGCAAAACCGCTGAAAAATTCCAATCCCGCCTCCTTTGTCTCAATGGCTATGAGTTCATCAAAACTTGCTCCGGCACAGAATGCTCGGTCACCACCAGATTTGAGTAACACGCATATAACCTCCGGGTTTTCGCCTGCCAATCGAATTTGATTGGCTATTTCGTCCAATAATTCGCCCGGAAGAGAATTGCTGTTTGGGTGATAAAACTCAATCTCTTGAGTTTGATTTACAAGTGTCGATCGTACGTAGGCTTCGGCCATTTGAAAATTTTTGCAAAGAAAAGATTTCCTTTTATTTAATGACGTTTGAGGCTAGTTAACACTGCGAATTGAAAACTTTTAGTCGTGGTTGAAGCTTTTGATTGACGGCAAATTAGTTTTGAATCTATGATTAGAAATGCCTTTTTAGTCCTTTTTGTGGTACTGTGTTCTTGCAATGGAATTGCTCAAGAAAAACTGCCTGAAATTGAGACTGTACCCTATGTTGACTTTTACGATCAAGACCATACACTGAAATTCAGCGAAGGCCAGTTCATGTTGGGAAAGAAACATGGTACATGGACGTATTACTATCGCAATGGCAATAAGCAAGAGCAGTCCAATTACAACAACGGCTATTTAAGCGGTAGTGTAATCTATTGGTATGAAACCGGTCAAAGACAGTCTGAAGGCAATTTTAAACTCATTTTTCAACGAGGGTTACTTGCCTCAATTCGCGATAGCGCTTATAAAGAGTGGTTCCCTAATGGCAATATGGCTCAAAAAGGAGAATATAAGGACGATGTTCGAAACGGACTTTGGATCTTTTGGTTTCCCGAGGGCGACAAATGGAAAGAAGTGGCCTATAAAAATGGCCTAGAAAAGCCGATTAACGGGTGGGACAAGGACCTAAAACAGACTTTGGTCAAGGGGAATGGAATCTTGTTAGATTATTATGAAAATGGACCATTAAAGTCTCGAAAGGCTGTTCAAGACTCCGTTTTTAACGGTTTGTCGCAATACATATTCAGAAACGGGCAGGTTGAGATGGAGGGATCGCTCGTTTCAAATCGGAAGGACGGAGTATGGCACTTTTACTATGAAAACGGAGATGCGCTTAAGGATGTAAGCTATTCCAACGGTGAATTGGATGGGCCTTACAAAACTTGGTATCCTAACGGAAAGCTCAGCGTTGAAGGACAATATTTGAAGGGGCAAAAGAGTGGGAAATGGACATGGTATAACAGTACCGGAAAGGTCTATATGAAAGGGGAGTTTGCAGAAAATGCGCAAAATGGACTTTGGACATATTATTTTGATAATGGGCAAATAGAAGCTCAGGGGAACTTTGAACGAGATCTTCGCCAAGGCGAGTGGAATATGTTCTACAAAGACGGTTCAAAGTGGAAAGTTGGTAGCTATTTGAACGATAAGAAAAATGGTCACTGGCGCTACTTTTTCGAAAATGGAAGGTTGCTTCAAGAGGGCGACTTTAAAAACGGAAAGGAAGAAGGAACATGGATGGCCTGGTATGAAAATGGTCAGCAAAAAGACATTGGTTCATACAAATCTGGCATCATGCACGGACAATGGCAAGGCTGGTTTGACAACGGTAAACTCAACTACGAAGGGATGAGAGATGACGGAGAAAAGACTGGTAAATGGAAGTTTGGATACATCAACGGGAAGACGAGGGAGGAAGGAAGCTACCTTGAAGGAGAGAAAGATGGAGAATGGACGTATTATTATGAAGCCGGTAATATAGATTACGTATGCACCTACTCCAAAGGCGCTAAGCATGGAAAAAGCACCTATTATTACGAACATGGGGCTAAAATGCGCCAAGAATCATATGAAATGGATCGCTTAGAAGGAAAGAGTTTGATGTGGGGACCAAAAGCCAATTTGTTGAGCGAACGAAATTTTAAAAACGGATTGCCTCATGGTAAAATGACGGACTATGATGATGACGGAAATGTCATTAGCCAAACAATCTATAAAAACGGAGTCAAAACAAAATAGCATTTCACTTAAATCTGTATATATTTGCACCGTAATACAAGAGTTGTGAGGGGAGTTATCCCCTCTTTTTTTTGTAAGTTTTTTGATGATTACAGAAGATAGAATAGCAGAATTAGTAGCCGAGAAATTGAGCGATGGGCCCATTTTTGTGGTTGAAATTAAAGTTCATCCGGGGAATAAGATCCATGTTGAAATTGACGGAGACTTCGGGGTGAATATCGCTGATTGTGTTGCGGTTAGTCGTCAGATTGAAGGAAACTTGGATCGAGAAATCGAAGATTTTGAACTGCAAGTTCTGTCTGCAGGAGTTGGGCTGCCGCTCAAACACGAACGCCAATATCGTAAGAACATAGGTAGAGAAGTGAGTGTAAGTTTAGAGGACGGTTCAGAGTTAATCGGAGTATTAATGGAGTCGGAAGATGGGGTTAAGCTAAAACTTCCAGCATCGAAAAAGAAAAAATTGCCAGAGCGAGAAGTTTCGATCGCAATGGATCAAATAAGGGAAACTAAAGTAAGAGTATCATTTAAGTAATAACTGTTTCAACCATGAATGCAGACGAGTTAATTGAGTCATTTCAAGACTTTAAAGATTTTAAAAACATAGATAGAGTAACAATGATGCACATCCTTGAAGATGTGATCAGAGGTATGATATTGAAAGAATTTGAAGACGATTCAAACTTTGACATCATTATCAATCCAGATAAAGGTGACCTTGAGATTTGGAGAAATCGAACCATTGTTTCTGACGGGGAAGTTGAAGATCCGCTCACTGAAATTGAGTATAGTCAGGCCATTAAGATTGAGCCAGATTTTGAACTTGGAGAAGAGGCTTCAGAGGAGCTGAAAATTGAAAATTTCGGGAGAAGAGCCATTTTGAGCATGCGTCAAAACTTGGTGGGCAAAATCCAAGAGCTGGAAAAAGATAGTATTTATAAAAAATACAAGGATCGCGTTGGTGACATTATCACCGGTGAGGTGTATCAAATATGGAAACGAGAGATCTTGGTTTTGGATGACGAAGGAAATGAATTGGTTCTACCTAAAATGGAGCAAATTCCGACCGACTACTTTAAGAAGGGTGATACGGTTCGTGCCGTAGTCAGTAAAGTGGATATGAAAAATGCAAATCCAGTGATCATACTTTCACGTACTTCTCCTGCGTTTTTGGAACGGCTGTTTGAAATGGAAGTACCTGAAATATTTGATGGTTTAATTACCATTAAAAACATTGTTCGTGAGCCAGGAGAACGAGCGAAAGTTGCGGTCGAGTCTTACGATGATCGAGTTGACCCAGTTGGCGCTTGCGTTGGAATGAAAGGATCTAGAATTCATGGAATCGTGCGAGAGCTTAGGAATGAGAATATTGATGTTATCAATTATACGGCTAATGCAACGCTGTACATTCAAAGAGCGCTTAGTCCAGCTAAGATTACCACCATCAAAATCAATGATGATGGAACACACGCTCGAGTTTATCTTAAGCCCGATCAAGTGAGCTTAGCTATTGGTAAAGGAGGCCATAATATTAAGTTAGCGGGCAAGTTAACAGGTTACGAAATAGACGTTTATCGTGAGTCTGAAGATGATTACGAAGATGTGAGCCTCGAAGAATTTGCCGATGAAATAGATCATTGGATTATTGATGAATTAAAAGCTATAGGATGTGATACAGCGAAAAGTGTCATTGAAATAGGAGCTGCAGATTTGTTGAAGAGAACGGATTTGGAAGAAGAAACCATTCTCGAAATTCTCGAAATTCTTAAGTCAGAATTCGAATAAACCGTCATAGAATATTATTTTAACGAGATTCGCAAATTAGTTTATGTCAGAAACCGGACCAATAAGGCTTAGTAAAGCCGCCAACGAATTTAATGTAGGCCTCTCTACAGTTGTTGATTTCCTTGCTACAAAGGGAATTAAAATCGAGGGAAGACCGAACACTAAAATTGAGGCGAAAGCTTATCAGTTGTTGGTGGATGAATATGCACCGGATCGAGCGAAAAAGCAAAAGTCGGAAGCATTGTCTCATACCAAAGTGGTTAGAGAGACAATTACCCTCGATCAACAAACCAAGGACCGTACATCGTCCGTGGATGATCAAGAGGAGGTTTTGATAAAAAATGTAGGTGGCTACACTGAACCGGAACCAGTTGTTAAATCGACACCGGTAAAAGAGGAGCCAAAGCTTGAACCTAAAGTTGAACCTAAGAAAGCGGTTGTAGAGCCCCCAAAAATTACTGTTGAAGCGGCTAAGCCAATTATTGAGCCAGTTGCAGTTGAAAACCAAGAAGAAGAAAAACCTTCAGGAAGTGGGCCAACTGTAGTAGGGAAAATCGATTTGGATTCGATTAAATCGAATCGACCATCAAAAAAATCAACCAAGCAAGCGGAGCCAGCTCCAAAGCCGAAAGTTGAGAAAGAAGTTGAAGGAAAAACTGCCGAAAAAGAGGTTGTCACTGAACCTGCTAAGGAAGCTGAACCCGCGAAGGAACCGGAGAAACCGGTTGAAATCGAGTTTTTAAAA
>Ga0115566_10000681_pt1 | contig 29086 bp, 33 predicted proteins | sample COGITO_mtgs_1204_3_FD_87173 | JGI IMG/M metagenome (GOLD analysis project Ga0115566, IMG submission 87173) | Pelagic marine microbial communities from North Sea - COGITO_mtgs_120405 | ecosystem: Environmental > Aquatic > Marine > Epipelagic | place: Germany:Helgoland, sampling site Kabeltonne...
ACGTCACGGTGGTGGGTCGTTGGTCCGAACACGACAGCCTGTATGACGGCAATATTGTCACCTTTGAGGACGACGCCGGCGCCTATGATCAAAAAGATGCAGCGGGCTTTATTAAGCTCAATGCCTTGCGGTTAAAGATGGCCAGTTTGCGACAATCAAAACAGCCGTAAGGTGACGGCTGTTGGGGGGCTGGGTGAGCCTCCCGAACCGATGACTGACAAGACCTTGTTCATCGAGGTGCTTTAATCCTTTGCCAGTTGCGCCTGCTTTTCTCGCCGCGGGTATTCACACAGATCGAATACCGTACAGGCGGCACACTTCGGACTGCGCGCGGTGCAGGTGTAGCGACCGTGCAGAATAAACCAGTGATGAGCATCTCGAATAAATTCATCCGGGATCACTTTGAGGAGTTTTTTTTCCACTTGCAAGACGGTCTTGCCGGGTGCAAAGCGCGTTCGGTTCGAGACACGAAAAATATGGGTATCAACCGCCATGGTGGGCTCACCAAAGGCCGTGTTTAACACAACGTTTGCCGTCTTGCGGCCAACCCCGGGTAGGGCTTCGAGCGCATCGCGCGTTCTCGGCACTTCCCCCGCGTGCTCGGTGAGCAATCGGTTACAGGTTTTGATAATGTTTTCAGCCTTGCTGTTAAAGAGCCCGATGGTCTGAATGTAAGGTTTCAAACCGTCAACCCCTAAAGCCGCAATCGCCTTCGGTGTACCGGCCACTGGAAACAGTTTGCGCGTGGCTTTGTTGACACCAACGTCCGTTGATTGCGCTGAGAGGATGACAGCGATCAGGAGTTGGAAAGTGCTGTCGTACTCAAGCTCGGTGGTTGGGGCTGGATTCTCCTGACGCAGGGTGCTCAAGAAGGCGATCCGTTTTTCTCGATTCATAGTATCCGTCCACACAATTTTTTAGGGCAATCAAACACCCCAAAGCCAAGAAGGCGCCGGGGGCGAGCATCATAATTAAAACGGGGCTCTGATGAACCTCTATCCGCCAAGCATCGCCCGCCGGTCCCAGTAATTGGGCCATTCCGTCAAACAATGTGCCTCGACCGATCACTTCCCGAAGCCCACCGAGTAGGGTGATGGCCCATAAAAAACCCAGACCCATCCAGAAGCCATCGGCCATCGAGGCCATAACGGGATTTCGCCGCGCGAAGAGCTCGGTCCGTCCGAGAATCGTGCAATTGGTGACAATCAGCGCAATAAAGAGTCCGATCCGCTGATAGAGTTCAAAAAAGTAAGACTGCATCAGCAAGTCTGCCGCTGAGACCATGGTCGCTATCACCAAGATTTGCAGCGGAAGTCGAACGTCGTCAACGAGGGTTCGCTTTAACAGGCTGATCAGGGTATTGGCCGCAACTAAAACTGCGAGTGTAATCAGTCCGAGGGTCAGGCTTGTTACCAGCGTTTGACTAACCGCGAGCAGCGGGCACAGGCCCAAGAGTTGAACGAGCGCTGGGTTGTTGCGCCAAACACCGTCGAGCGCGAGCTGTTGTGCATTACTCATCAGCGTCCCCCGTCATGAATCGATGCGCGTGCGCTTTAAGCCCTTGGCCCACCATTTCGATATAAGCACGGCTGGTGATAGTGGCCCCAGTTACGTGATCGAAATCCCCGCCTAAGCGTTTGCTGCGAAACTGATGATATCGAACGTCTCGATCATAAAATTGGTCAAGCCAGGGCGCACCGGCGTTGATAATGTCACCAATGCCCGGGGTTTCCTGGTGGCTCCGTGTTGAGACCGCGGTGATGGTGCCGGCTTGATCGACAGCGAGCCAGGCACGAATGGTGCCGTTGTAGCCTTGGGTTGTTTCAAGGGGCAACAAAAAGCCTTGCCGAAGGTTATCAGACCACAATTCAAAATGCGTGCTGTCGGGCGTAGGCTGAACGAGGGTCATCGATAAATTTTTGATGGCGCGTTGTAACTGCTGCAAATCATAGTCAACTTGATTCTGCGCAATACGTTGTTGGGTGGCGGTCGCCAAGCCGCCAATAAGCAGTGCAGCGGCGCCGGCTGCGAGAACGAGCATTAAAAGAGCGGCTTTCATGGGCTGTGTGTTCGCTCGGATCGAAGTTGAACAATGCGGTCAATCAAGGGGGCTGCGGCATTGCTGAGCAGCACCGCAAAGGCCAAACCATCGGGATAGGCGCCGAAACCTCGAATGAGAAACGTTAGGCCGCCGACGAGTAGGCCATAAATCCAGAGTCCTTGCGCCGTGTTCGGTGAGCTTACGGGGTCGGTAATGATGAAAAAAGCGCCGATCATGGTTGCGCCGGCCAGTCCATGCAGCCAAGGTGAACCGAGGCTGTTCGAACTGCCCGCGTCGTACAGAAGGAGGCTTGGCACCAGTAACCCGATGAGCATTGCCAAAGGCAGTTTGAACGAAATAATGCGGACTTGGATGAGGTAGATGCCGCCCAGCAAGTAACCAAGACTGATCAGCATTTGATCATTGAAAACGGGTTCTGCGAGCTGCCAGTATTCGCTTAAGGTCATACCTTGCCGGTTGCGTAGCAGATCCAGGGCAGTGGCACCGGTATAACCGTCCACGCTTTGCAGACCGAATTTGATGCGGACAAGGTCGAGGGTCAAAGGACTCATGCCGGATTCTGGTAGCCATTGGGTCATGAGTAATGGCGAGGATAAGATCAGCCCGCCGTAGCCCACCATTGCCGGGTTGAAAAGGTTTTGCCCGATGCCGCCATAGACAAACTTACCAAAAATGAGCGCAAAGGCGACCCCGAAGGCAACCAGCGTGAAGGGGAGCATCGGCGGTAGACACAGCGCGAGTAATGCCGCGGTTAACAAACCACTGCTGAGACTGGCCTTCGTCTGCGGTAGTCGCCGGGCGGTGTGATAGGCCTTCTCTAGGATCAGCGCCGCCAAGAGCGCCGCAACGACGTTGAGAAAGATCCCAAGTCCAAAAACCCAAAGGCTGGCTAGGAAGCCTGGGATGAGGGCTATGCCCGTTCGGATCATGATTTGGTTACTGTTCATGACCCTGATCCACCCTTGATTTGCGCGATCAGAGCCAGGGCGTCTTTGGGCTTCGGCCGGACTTTGAGCGTCGCCGCGGCGTTTTGAATGCGCGATGCTCTTCGTAAAAAGCGCTGCTCGGTTGCCTCAGCGGTCTTGGCAGCGTCGGCAAGGCGTTGCTGATTGGCTTTCATGCGTTTAAAAGACGCTGTAAGGGGCAGCTCGCTCGGACAAACTTGATCGCAAAGCGTGCATTCGATGCAGTCCGATAGACCGAGTTCTGCGCTGCGCTCGGGTTGGTCAAAGGCGAGGAATAAATGTTGCGGCGTGAGGGACTTGGGGCAGGCGGCTACACAGTCACCGCAAAAAATGCAGGCTTCATCGGATTCCGGGCGCAAGGCCGGCGCGCGAGGACCGTCTGCTTCGATTAGGTCAATACAATCAACAGGACAAGGCGGCAGGCACAGCTCGCAGCCCGTGCATTCGGTTTCGATAACTGTGTGCATCAGATTTTGACTGCCGATAATGGCATCAACAGGACACGCCTTAATGCAGAGCATGCAGCCGATGCAGTTTGATTCTTGAATTCGCGCGATCAGCGGTACGGGGACCGCTTTGAGTTCGCTGGCCAAAGGAGTCACGGGTCGATTTAACAGGTCAGCGAGGGTTTGAATCAGCGCCTCACCGCCGGGCGGGCAGCGATTAATGGCTTCCCCCTGGGCCACTGCAGCAGCATAGGGCCGGCAGCCTGGATAACCGCATTGGGCGCATTGGGTTTGCGGCAGCGTGCGATAGATCAAGTCTTCAACGACGTTGGGGGTTTGCGGAAAAGCACGTTGGCCGAAATAAACAACGCCGAAGGTCACAAGGGCGCAGCCGAGTAGAACCACAAGATAACCAAGCATCATGAGAACTGCATCGCCGTAAAACCTGAAAACCCAAGGGCAATCAGGCCCGCAGAAATCATGTTAATGGCGGCGCCTTGAAATGGCTTCGGGACTTTTAGGACCGATTGATGCTCGCGGAGGGCAGCAAACATTAGCAGCAGCAGGCCAAACCCCAAACCCGCCCCCAGTCCTAAAAGCAGGGCCTCAAAAAATGACTGGCTGGTCCTGGCGTTGATCAGGGCGACCCCTAAGACCATGCAGTTGGTCGTGATGAGCGGGATATAAACCCCTAAGAACTGATGTAACACCGGCTGAGTGGCGCGAATCACAATTTCCATGAATTGCACCAACGCCGCAATGATCAGAATGAACGTTAAAATTCGCAGGCCGGTTAGCCCGAAAGGTTGCAGCACATACTGCTCGAGCAAATAGGCGGCCCCAGCACTCAAGGTCAGAACAAAAAGCGTCGCGCTGGCCAAACCTGCGGCGCTCGACAGCCTCTGGCTGGCGCCTAAGAAGGGGCACAACCCCAGAAATTGGACCACAACAAAGTTGTTCACGAAGATCGCAGTAAAGAGTACCAATAGGGCCTCGTTGATCATCGTCTACTCAGCTCACCTTCATGCCTGGCGTCGCGCCGGAATCGGGACTGATGAGAAAAATATCAGAGCCGCCTGGGCCGGCTGCGAGCACCATGCCTTCAGACAGGCCAAATTTCATTTTTCTTGGGGCAAGGTTCGCGACCAGGACGGTCAGTTTTCCAACCAATTCTTCCGGCCGATAGGCTGATTTGATGCCGGAAAAGACGTTGCGCTGGTGATCCCCAACATCCAGGGTCAGGGCAAGCAGTTTGTCAGCGCCGTCAACCGCCTCTGCTGCAATAATCCTGGCAACGCGCAGGTCAACTTGGGCAAACGTTGCGATATCAATGGGGCTTTCTTTAGAGGTTTCACCCGTTACCTCAGCTTTCTGGCTGGGCTTGCTTTGGGCCGGCTCGATCTCGATCATGGCCTGCACCTGGGCGAGTTCAATACGCTGAATGAGCGGTTGAAAGGCCGCGATTGTGTGACCTTCAAGCTGCGTCTTGTGGTCTGCCCAAGTCAGTGGCTCGATTGCCAGAAACGCTTCAGCTCGCTCGGCGAGACCCGGGAGAACGGGCTTTAAATACAGTGCTAGCAATCGAAAAAGATTCAGGCCGTCGGCGCAGACCGCTGCCGCGCGATCTCGCGTCTCTGAGTTTTTGATCAACTGCCAGGGCTGCTCTTCTGCAATGAATTGATTGGCTTGATCCGCAAGGCCCATGATCACCCGCATGGCTTTACTGAATTCTCGTGCTTCATACAAGGCTGCGATTTCGTGGGCCGCGGACTGAAACTGTTCAATCAGAGGGGTTCCCGTTGAGGCATCAATCACCCCGCCAAACTGTTTGTTGATAAAGCCGGCGCAACGACTGGCAATGTTGGCGACTTTGCCGACCAAGTCGGCGTTCACCTTCTGCACAAAGTCTTCGAGGTTAAGATCCAAGTCCGCAACGCTTGGATTTAATTTTGCTGCAAAGTAATAGCGCAAGTATTCTGGCGATAATTGATCGAGATAAGTCCGAGCGTTGATGAAGGTGCCTTTTGATTTCGACATCTTCTCGCCGTTGATCGTCAAGAAACCATGGACCGTGACCTTGGTGGGGGTTCGAAAATCAGCAGCAGACAGCAAGGCAGGCCAAAATAGCGCATGAAAGTTGACGATATCTTTGCCAATAAAATGATGCACTTCGCAATCAGAATCGGCCCGCCAATAGTCCTCGTAGTCAAGGTTATGGCTCTCGCAGTAGCGCTTAAAGCTGGAAATATAGCCAATCGGGGCGTCTAGCCAGACATAAAAATACTTTCCGGGCTCGCCAGGAATCTCAAAACCAAAATAGGGCGCGTCTCTGGAAATGTCCCAGTTTTGAAGTCCCGTATCGAGCCATTCGGCCAGTTTATTGGTCACAGCCGGATGGAGCGCGCCGCTTTGAGTCCAGGATTTTAGAAATTCGGTGTGCTTAGAAAGCGCAAAAAAGATGTGTTCCGACGTTCTCAGTTCGGGTTTGGAACCCGACAGCTTTGACCTTGGGTCGATTAAATCTGTCGCGGCATAGGTCGCACCGCAGGCATCACAGTTGTCACCATACTGGTCAGGGGTTTTGCACGAAGGACATCCGCCGACAACGAATCGATCGGCCAGAAATAAACCCTTTTCGGTGTCAAACAGCTGCTCAACAGCGGCTTTTTCGATGTTCCCGGACGCTAAAAGTCTTGAATAAATCTCAGCAGATAATTGCGCATTGTCATCGGAGTGTGTCGTGTCGTAGCAATCGTGACTGATCTGAAATGCTTGAAAATCTCGGATGTGCGCCTTGGTGATCTCAGCGGCATAGTCTAATGGCGTCTGCCCCGCGGCTTGGGCATTCAGCATGACGGCCGTGCCATGGACGTCATCGGCGCAAACGTAAATACATTCATGACCTTGCAATCGTTGAAAGCGGACAAAGATATCCGTTTGGACGTGTTCGAGCATGTGCCCCAGATGAATGGCGCCGTTGGCATAGGGTAAGGCGCTGGTTACTAGGATTCGTCGCCGATTGGTCATGGCTAGTCTCCGAAAGTTGAGGCGCAAGTTTAGGGGATCTGGATGGGTGACGCTAGGGTTCTTAAAGTCAGACCCAAATCACAATAATCCTTGCGAGGCTGACCTGCTTTTAGCGACGGTGCTGGGTACAATAGCGCTTTGTCAGTCATAAGGAAGGTTTTGTGTCAGAACAAACAAAGGTTACGCCATTGGCGATAAAAGGCGTCGCCCAGATTGTCGCGGTCGCCTCAGGCAAAGGCGGCGTCGGCAAGTCGACGATCGCAACCAATTTAGCGGTTGCGCTCAAGGTCGCCGGGCGACGCGTCGGATTGCTCGATGCGGATATCTACGGCCCGAGCCAAGGCACGCTGTTTGGATTGGCGAGCGGCACAAAACCTGAGGTGGTCGACCAACAGTTGGTGCCGATCGTCGCGCACGGTGTGCATTGCATGTCGATGAGCTTTTTGGCTTCAAGTAAGACACCTGCTATTTGGCGTGGACCCATGGCAAGTGGGGCTTTGCAACAGATGCTGATGCAGACGGATTGGCCAGAGCTCGATATTTTGGTGATCGATATGCCGCCGGGTACGGGGGATATTCAATTAACCCTGGCCCAGCGAGTGCCGGTCGATGGCGCCTTAATCGTGACCACGCCGCAAGATATTGCGCTACTCGATGCGCGGAAAGGGATCGAGATGTTTCGAAAGGTCCGTGTCCCGGTGTATGGGATCATCGAGAACATGAGTACGTTTGTGTGCCCACATTGTGGGGAAAACAGTGCCATCTTCGGTGAAGGCGGTGGTGATCGGATTGCTGAGGAGTTTGCTGTGCCGGTTTTAGCGCGCGTACCACTGAGCCTTGAGACCCGTGAGACCTCAGATGCAGGCAGGCCAATTGCCAATGACGGCGACAGCGGCGTGGGCAAGATCTTTAAGACGCTTGCAGCCGACGTAAGCTCGCTGCTTGCAAACCAAACGGCGCCTGCAGCGCCGATGATATCGATTGTGGATGATTAAAGAGGCCGCCGGTTGAATCGGGGCAGGCGCAGTTTACAAACAACGTGATGATGCAAGGGCATTAGGAGAAGCAACATGGCCATAAAATCAGATTCCTGGATTCAAAGAATGGCGGCGGAGCAGGACATGATTTCGCCGTTCGAGCCAGGTCAAGTGCGTGAGGATCAGGGCGCCCGGGTTATTTCCTGGGGTACATCGAGTTATGGTTATGATGTCCGTTGCGCAGATGAGTTCAAGGTGTTCACCAATATTCACTCGGCAACGGTTGACCCCAAAGCCTTTGATGAACGTAGCTTCGTTGACGTTAAAAGCGATGTTTGCGTGATTCCACCCAACTCGTTTGCGTTGGCAAGAACGGTTGAGTATTTCAAAATTCCTAGGAGCGTTCTGACCATTTGCCTCGGAAAATCCACTTATGCTCGGTGCGGCATTATCGTTAACGTGACGCCGCTCGAGCCAGAGTGGGAGGGCCATGTGACGTTGGAATTTTCCAATACGACCACCCTGCCAGCCAAAATCTATGCGAACGAAGGCGTGGCGCAAATGCTGTTCTTTGAAAGTGATGAGGTTTGCCAAACCAGTTATCGCGACCGGGGTGGCAAGTACCAAGGTCAGACCGGGGTGACGCTACCCAAGACTTAAGTTGCATCCGAGCGGCGGCTGGATCACTGGGCCAATTGCTATTCGGGTTAGATCCAAGGCGGACGCAAGGCCCGGCGCCAGCGCCAAAAAGGTTGTTTTAAGGTTTCACCATGAAGTTCACGATTTTGGGATCTCGTCGCCGAAATCAGTAACGGGCGTCTCGTTGAGGTAGGCTTTTTCAAGGGCCAGTGAAAAATTTTCACCGTCGCTTGAGACTTGTTCGAATCGGATCAACATGTATTCAAATGCGGGTGCGAGCCAAAGGGTGGTGGCGCGGTTTTCTTGATCATTCGATCGAACAATCTCATAGGTCTCCACGGGTCCAAGCGGGGTATTAAGGGTGACTTTGGCCTTGACGGAAAAAACATAATCTTTAAGCGTGTTCTGATCTTGGATGCGGTAGCTAAGCTGGGTGCCCAAAGCAATGTCTGCGCCTTGATTAAGCAAATCGGTTTGTAATTGAAATTGGTACAGCAATCGATCGGATATCTGCGTGTCGGCGAGCGGCCAATACTCGCCTGAGTCGAGATCGATAACCTGATTTTGGTCCCAATCAAAGTTCAGACGAATACTTTTGTTGCGTCCTAAGCCGGTGCGATCGTATCGGTAAAACTGCGGTCGAGCCGTATCGCCGATCATGACGAAATCGGATTGCTCTGTGAATTTTGCAAAAATGCTCAGAGCAGAGGAGGTAAAGGTATAAAGCGGTACCTCGGCGCCCTCATGGTTCTGCCAGGACAACTCGCGAATGCCTGTGGCGCTAATTGGTAAGCCTTTGTAGTCTGCTTGGTAGATCACCTTAAAAGGTTGCGGTCGTTGCCGATCGGCTTGTTCACCCGTCGCGTTTTGCATTGGGAGGATGAGACTGATTGTGATCATCAGTGCGAGCCCTGCCAATTTGGTAAGGGCTGCTTGGGTAAGACTTAAGGACCACCCGCCTAACCATTGCGCTGGTAAGAAATGCGCTGGTGAAAAAAGCGTTGATAAGAATTGTAGTGCGAGACTTGGGCTGCATGAGTCGGCTAGATCTGTTACTTCAGTAATCACGGGGTTAGTGTGTAACATAGGGACCACCGGAGGTTTGTGTTTTGTCTATGTCCATGAAATTCATACTAGTAAGAAGGGTTATTGCGGCTAAAAGTTCCCTTACTGTACTCGTTTTGTTGCTGGGCGTCGCCCCGAACCTTGACGCCGTCACCTTGGAAAACTTGTATCAGGCTGAAGTGTTATCGGATTCTCAAAGTGACGCTCAGCGTCGTCTTGATGCCTCAGAAGGGCTCTTGCAGGTGCTTCAACGCGTGTCGGGGCGTTCGGATATCCTTCAGAACGCGGTCATTGCTGCTGCGCTGAAGACGCCGGAACAATACTATTCGGAATTTAGCTATGCTCGGGTTGACGCGGCCAAAGATGAGGCCGCCGCCGAGTTTGAAGCGGGACCCGGCGCGCAGCCTGCTGGGGCGCCGCGGCAGGTCATGCGCATCCGGTTTGCGCCGAGTTTGATCGCAAAAATTCTACGCGAGGCCAATCTGCCGGTTTGGGGCAGCAATCGACCGTCCGTTTTGAGTTGGATAGCCCTTGATGACAAATCCGGCCGTCAGGTTCTGGGAGAAGGCAATCCGTCGTTATTCTCGAAAACGATGAACCAGGCCGCACGAATGCGAGGCGTGCCCATCCTTTTGCCATTATGGGATTTGGAGGACAGCCGAGGCGTGTCGTCCTCTGAGATTTGGGGCCGGTTCCTCGGTCGAATTGAGGCCGCATCAGAACGGTATGCACCGGATAAAATCTTGGTGTTCAGGGCGGGGTCCGAGTTCAGCAATCAATGGCGTGGCGATTGGTCGTTGGGGGAAGGGGGGCAATGGCGCAGCGGCACGGTGTTTGGTGAAAGTCAGGCGCAGTTGGCAACCGCGTTAGTTGCGGTGCTGGCCAGTGTGCTGAGCGAGCAGTATGCCGTCACCTCGACCCGATCAGAGGTGCGTTTGACGGTCGAGGGGATCACCGAGATTGAGGATTACGCTGAGGTGAGTCGGTATCTTGCGGGGCTCACGCAAATTATGAGTGTTCAGCCCGTTAGGGTGCTCACAGACATGGTTGAGTTTAAACTTCGCAGTGAAGGAGAGGTCCAGCAAATTATTGATGTGATTGCGCTCGATCGTAAGTTATCGCTGCTGCGCCTCGATGAGTCGTCGTCGACCTTATGGTACCGCTGGACGCCGTAGTGCGCAGCCGCCCGCTAAGGCAGACTAAGAGAAAGGTTTTGAAGCCATGAACATATTGATCAACAGTATTGTCGGACTGAGTCTTTTTGGCCTGGTTGCGGTGTCGATTAGCTTGCTGGGGCCGATTTTGACGCCCTTCTTCCTTGGCGCCTTTCTCGCTTATTTGGGGGATCCGTGGGTTGATCGCTTTGAGGCTTGGGGCCTGGGTCGTGCGATGAGTGCAACGCTTGTGTTCACGCTCATCGCCGCTGTGATGCTGACCGCCCTGATGCTTCTATTACCGTTGCTTGCGCTCGAGTTGAGTGAGTTACTGCAAGGGCTACCGGCAAGCTTTCTGTGGCTTCAATCGACGCTTGGGCCGCTTGTCGCTGATTGGACTGGCGTCAACTTGCAAGCCGTAGATCTCAAAGGACTTGCGCAAAAATTTTTAGGTGAGTGGCAGCAGTCCAGCGATATCATGGGGTACCTTTTAGGGCAGTTAACCCAGTCTGGCCTTGCAATTTTCGGCAGTCTGATGACCGTTGCGTTGACGCCAGTGGTTGCCTTTTACTTGATGCGAGATTGGGATCATCTACTGACCCGCTTAGATCAATTGATCCCGCGTCCCCAAATTAGTGTGGTTCGTCAGTTGACAGCTGCGGGTGATGAAATGTTGGCTGCTTTTATTCGCGGCCAATTTTTGGTCATGATTTTACTGGGCGTTTTTTATGCCGTCGGTCTCGGGTTGGTTGGGTTGGACATGGCGTTAATCATCGGGCTGGTCGCTGGTCTTGCGAGTATCGTGCCATACCTTGGCTTCATATTGGGGCTCTTGCTAGCCACCATTGCTGCCGCTTATCAGTTTCAGGATTGGGTTCATCCAGTCTATGTGCTGACGGTCTTTGTACTAGGGCAGATCTTAGAGGGCAGTCTGCTGACCCCATGGCTCGTTGGGGATCGCATTGGCTTGCATCCGGTTGCTGTTATTTTCGCCGTGCTCGCTGGCGGTCAACTGTTCGGATTTATTGGGGTCCTGTTGGCCTTGCCGGTGGCCGCGGTGCTCATGGTCCTCGTGCGGTATTGGTTGGGTCGTTACCTGGCCAGTGGGTTTTATCAGGGCGATGCGGGCGCAGCGACGTGCACGCCAGCGGAGCAGGCAGCTGCCCTTGACATGCCGACTGCCGAGCCGGTCGAGTCGACGGCGTTTGAGGTTGACGGGTCTGCGCCGACAACGGATGAGTCAAACCTTTGAGCGAGCAGTTGACCCTTGCGTTCCCGCTTAAACGCGCTTATACCCTCGAGCGGTTTGTGGGCGAATTGGGCCAGCGCGCGCTCGCGTTATCGCCAGAGCCGGTTTGGATTAGTGGCCCAAGAGAGTCGGGTAAATCTCATTTGCTTCAAGGTCTTTGTCAGCAATCAGAGCATCAAGCGGGCCGCGCGTTTTACTTGAGTTTATCCAATCAGGAGTTAAGGCCCGATGTGCTGTCGAATCTTGCCGATTTTGATTTGGTGGCTTTAGATGAGCTGGATCACGTCGTTGGGGATCGGGAATGGGAACTCGCATTATTTGATTTGATGAACGCGGTCGCCGACACCAACGATGGCTGGCTACTGATGGCCTCTAGATGTCCGCTGCCGGATGTTCAGTTCTGTCTAGCCGATCTTGCATCACGAAGTCGTGCGATGCATTGGCTCCAGTCGGGTCAGCTAACCGATGTTGAAAAAGCGCTGGTCTTGCGGCGGCTCGCAGAGGAAACAGGCTTTCATCTGCCGGAAGAGGTGCTCACCTTTTTGCTAGACCGCGCCCCTCGTGAAATCGGGGCGCTGATTCGGGTTTTGAATCGACTCGCCGACGAAAGTCTCAAATCCCAGCGCCGGATAACCGTTCCCTTTTTGAAACGTGTGTTGGGAATTTAAAGATGAAAGTTGTCTTCACCGGTGGGGGGACCGCAGGGCACGTCACGCCCAACTTGGCGCTGGTTGAGTCGTTTCAGCATGATGGGGTTGAATGCTTTTATATTGGCTCCAAAGCCGGCATTGAGGCCACATTGGTCGAGCAGCACAATTTGGATTTCTACGGTATTGCCTCCGGCAAACTTCGGCGGTACTTCGCTTGGCAGAATTTCATTGATCCTATGAAGATCTTGTTTGGTTTCTTTCAGGCACTGTGGATCCTACTGTTGCGGCGTCCGGATGTGTTGTTTTCGAAGGGTGGATTTGTGGCGGTGCCAGTGGTGGTTGCAGCTTGGACTCTGCGCATTCCCGTTGTGATCCATGAGTCAGATTTGACGCCGGGTTTGGCAAACCGCTTGAGTGCCCCATTTTGTCGAATGATCTGTTTGAATTTCGAAGAAACGGCGACTCATTTCGCTCAGCGGTCCACTCGGGTAACGGGTACGCCGCTCCGAGCAGGCTTGCTCCAGTCCGATAGCGAGCGCGGTCGGCAGTGGCTAACAGCGTTTAAAGCGTTTGGCCAAACCCAGCCGATCTTATTGGTGGTGGGGGGGAGTTTAGGCGCGCAAGCTGTCAATCGCTTGGTGCGCGCCGACCTTGCAGAACTTACGGAACGGTTTCAGGTGGTTCATGTGGTGGGTGCGGGCGGAATTGATTCGCAGCTTTTGAAGACCCCGCACTACCTGCAGTTTGAATATTTGGCTGAATCCTATGGTGATGTGGTTGCCGCCTCAGATATTGTGGTCTCGCGGGCAGGTGCCAATGCTTTGTTCGAATTTTTGTGGTTTAAGAAACCGCAACTGCTCATTCCGCTGCCCAGTGCTGCAAGTCGCGGGGATCAACTGCAGAACGCTGCGTTGTTTGAGCAAAAAGGCTATGCCCAGGTTCGTCAGGAACGAGATCTTGGCTCAGGGGATCTGGCCCGCGCGGTTGATTCTGTTTGGACGGTGCGGTTCGATATGATCCGGCGGTTGGGTTCGGCCGAACTGCCAGACAGTCTAAACTTGATTCGTCAAGCGATAGAAGAGGCCGCAGCGGTTCACTAGGTGCTCGAGCGAGTCTTTGTCGAAGACCCGCGCAAACAAAAAAGGGTCATTTCGATGGCGGATAAAAAGATGGCGGATAAAAAAATGGCGGATAAAAAGATGGCAGATAAAAAAGTGTCGGATGAAAAAATGTGTCAGCGACATCTGCAAAAGACGCCATGCGATGCAGGGCTCATGCGCGTTGCGATAGCCGGCATTGAGCGGTTTGTTGGTCTCGTCATCTTGCTGCTTTGGGGCGCTGTACTGCCACAGGCGCAGGCAGATGCGGACGCAAAAATGACCGCTTCGCTTGAAACCGAGCGTGCTTACTATGCAGATATTGCCTTAAAAATCTGGGACTATGCTGAGCTTGGCTATCAAGAGACGCGAAGTAGTCAGCTCTTGCAAGAGACCCTTGCTGCCGAAGGCTTCGAAGTTCAGGCTGGCGTTGCAGAGATCCCAACAGCGTTTGTTGCGAGTTTTGGTCAAGGCGAACCGGTGATCGGCATCTTGGCCGAGTTTGATGCGTTGCCCGGGATTAGCCAGGCGGCGGTACCCACTCGATCGATACTTGCAGATAAAACGGCGGGTCATGCCTGCGGCCACCACCTGTTTGGCGCGGGCTCAACGGCCGCGGCGATCGCGGTAAAACGCTGGCTGGCTGAAACGGGTCAACCCGGCACCATTCGACTGTACGGTACCCCTGCTGAAGAAGGGGGGTCAGGAAAAGTGTATTTGGTTCGTGCAGGGTTGTTTGACGATGTTGATACGGTGCTGCACTGGCACGGCGCCGATCGAAATGCTGCGAATCCGGGCACGACGCTTGCGAACAAATCCGCTCGGGTCCGGTTCTATGGCCGGTCCGCACATGCCGCTGCGGCGCCCGAGCGGGGGCGGTCGGCGTTGGATGGCGTCGAGGCCATGAATCATATGGTCAATCTTATGAGAGAGCATGTGCCCGATAGTACGAGGATTCACTATGTGATCACGAGTGGCGGTAAGGCGCCCAACGTTGTGCCGGATTTTGCGGAAGTCTACTACTACGTGCGTCATCCCCAAGCCAGAGAGCTTGCGACTATTTGGGATCGGGTAATGAACACCGCCCATGCAGCGGCGTTGGGAACTGGCACCGAAGTTAAGATCGAAACCATGCATGGCAATCATTCAATTTTGCCAAATGAAACCTTAGCGCGCGTCATGCATCAAAGCCTGAGCGCGGTCGGTGGGTATACCATGACGGCCTCAGAGCGGGCTTTTGCGCAGGTCTTGTCTCAGAGCTTCAACAATCAGCCGAACCTCCTAGGGCTTGAAGAAAAGGTCCAGCCGTTCATTTTTACTGAGAGTAAAGGCTCAACTGATGTTGGTGATGTCAGTTGGATTGTGCCGACAGTTGGTTTAAGTACCGCCACGTGGGTGCCCGGGACCGCTGCCCACAGTTGGCAGGCGATTGCCGCCGGCGGTATGAGCATTGGTATTCAAGGCATGATGGTAGCTGCCAAAACGCTGTCGTTAACCGCTCAGAATTTGTTTTTGACGCCGAGTCATCTCGAGGCGGCAACCGTCGAGTTCGAGCAGCGCCGGGGCTCTGATTTTGTCTACGAAGCGCTCTTGGGCGATCGCGCACCGCCGCTTGATTATCGACAATAATCACCCCCTCAAGGTCGCGCTGCTGAACGACCAGGCTTAAGATTTTTTGCATCGATGGCTTGACGGTGTTCATTATGGTGTTATGCTTAACTATAACACTAACTCTCTAGATCGCGGTCAGATCAATGCTCTATTGCGCCCAACCGTATTTTGAACCGCCGCGTCTGATGATGCCGAGCCCCACGATGGCGCGTCAAAGATGAGAATTATTTGGAATGAGAAAGATCCGATATACCTACAGCTTCATCAATATCTCGCGCAATTAATTTTACAGGGCGTGATTAAACAGGGCGACGCCCTGCCGTCAGTCCGGCAGTTAGCGGTCGAACAACATGTGAACCCGATCACGGTATCAAAGGCCATTGCGATGCTGGTTGACGATGGCATCGCGCTGAAGCGCCGTGGGCTGGGCATGTTTGTCGCTGAGGGGGCCGCCGAGCAACTGAAAATTCAGTTGCGTGATCGATTTTTGGCGGAAGAGTGGCCAAGTATTCATCAGCGGATCTCATTGTTGGGGTTATCGGTTACAGATTTATTAAAGGAGCCATCGTGAGCAACGCTATTTCGGTCCAGAGTTTGAGTAAACGGTTTGGCGATCACCAAGCGTTAAATCAAGTCTCGTTTGAGGTGCCAACAGGCGCTGTTGTCGGGTTGATCGGGCCCAACGGCGCCGGTAAAACAACCGCGCTGAAAGCGATCTTGGGCTTGTCGGCCTTCGAGGGTGCGGTTGAAGTGCTGGGCCAGTCACCGCGGTCTGCGCCGCATCAAATGATGACCTCAGTTGGCTATATTTCAGATGTCGGAATCCTGCCTCGTTGGCTAAAAGTCAATGATGCGCTGAAATTTACCCAAGCCATCCATCCGCAGTTTGACCTCGAAAAAGCGCGCGCCATCCTTGCTAAGACCGATATCCCGTTAAAGCAGCGTGTGAAAGCGCTGTCCAAGGGGATGGTGACCCAGCTGCACCTCGCGCTGGTTTTAGCCATGGATGTCCAGCTACTCATTCTGGATGAGCCAACCCTGGGTTTGGATATCGTTTATCGCAGTCAATTTTATCAGCAAATATTGAATGAATTTTTAAGCGAAGACCGGACGCTGCTCATCAGTACCCATCAGGTCGAAGAAATTGAGTCCTTGTTAACCCATCTCATTTTTATCGACCAGGGCAAAATTCGGTTGGACACCGCGCTGGAGGATGTGTATCAGCGGTATCGAGCAGTCGATGTCGTAAAATCGCAGGTTGATGCCGCTCGCGCTTTGAAGCCCTTGTCCGAGCAACCTCAGATCGAAGGGGCTTGCATGATTTTTGATGGGGTGAGCGCAGAAAGCCTTGCGGATCTTGGCGCAATCCGGCGAGTGGGCATTGCCGAACTTTTTGTCGCCATGATGACGCGTGAACCTGAATCAATCGCGTCGATTTAAAGTGAAGATCAAAAGCCGCGGGTGCAATTTTGCGTCCTCCGGTTTTAAAGAGGATAAAAAAATGAACCCTATCAAAACGCTCATGGCCTTGTTTCAACGTGAAAGTTGGGAGCACCCTAATTTAATTTGGCGAATTCCGGTGGGTTTATTGATCCTGAATGTCGCCTTGGCAATCGGGTCGGTGGCTTTTGGCCTGCAATACTTTGGAACAGAAAATTTTAGATTCGAGTTTAACAGCCAGGACCTATCTTTTGATCAAGGTGGTCCAGGTCAAGCTGCGGCGACCTTTTTCCTGATGAGCTTTTTTCTGTTGGGTCAAATGGTCGCGTTTGGGTATTTGTTATCTGCGTTGTACGAAGAGCGGAAAGATCGGAGCATTTTGTTTTGGAAGTCGCTACCGGTTTCTGACTTTCAGGTTGTCCTCAGCAAAGCGCTGATGGGGTTGATGGTCATTCCCGGTCTGTATTTCCTGCTCGCAATGCTGACATTTTTGTTGGTCACGCTCGTGTTGAGTTTGGGTATGACGTTTGTTTTGCCGGATACAGGGCTTTTTGAGGGATTCTTACTGGCTGGGGTGAAAGCGGGGTTCGCCTGGCTCAAGGTTTTGGGGTTGCAGGTTATTTGGGGTGCGCCGGTTTTTCTTTGGGTGCTCATGGTGTCAGGGCTTGCGCGCGGGCAGCCGCTCATCTGGGCAATGGGGATCCCGTTACTCGTGTTGGTGGTTGAAAAGTCGCTTTTGTCTGAAGCGCGTATCTTTGACTGGTTCTATGCCCATGCAACGCCGCTACCGTTTGCCGGCAGCTGGGACCCTGCGACGGGCGCGGCATCGATGGGATTGACCGATGGTTTCTTAGCAATGGGTATTGGGCTAATATTATTTTCGTTAGCAGTTTTTGGACGGAGGCACTTTCATGAAATTTAAGCAATTTTTGGCTGTGCTTCTGCTGCTCGCAACCTTTAGTTCCCTAGCCTACCTTAATGGGCCGGTATCATTAGACCAGATTAAGCGGATTACGGTGGCTTACGAGCAAGGACAGATCTCATTAAAGACCTTCCGGAAGATCCAACGGTTTTTACTGGATCAACAGCTGCGATAGGCGCTGGCTCAGACTCAAGGCAACGGTTTGGCTGGCAAGCTGAGGGGGATTCACGCATTGCGTGAGAATAAAACCGATCAAAATCGAACGGGATGTGTACAATAGCGGCTTTTCAAAAGTCGGACACCTCCATGTATAACGTGCTTACCTTGAATAATATTTCCCAGAAAGGGCTGGTCAGGTTCGATAAGGCGGCCTTCAACGTTTCTGATGCGCTGACAAAGCCAGATGCGATCTTACTCCGAAGTTTTAAGTTGACACCCGATCATGCAACGGACGGGTTGCTGGCCGTTGGCCGTGCAGGCGCAGGGGTTAATAATATTCCGGTCGATGCCTACACCGAGCGCGGCATCGTGGTGTTTAACACGCCCGGTGCCAATGCCAACGCGGTCAAGGAGCTGGTGGTCGCTGGGATGCTGTTATCGCGGCGCGGCATTGTCCAAGGCATTGACTACGTTTCGGGCTTGTCTGAGGTCACTGACAAGGCGAATTTGAACACGCAAGTCGAAGCCAGTAAAAAATCATTTAAAGGTTCAGAGCTCAAAGGCAGGACCTTAGGGGTGCTGGGACTGGGGGCAATTGGCTCAATGGTCGCGGACATTGCGTTGCAACTCGATATGACGGTTTTGGGGTTTGATCCGGCCTTGTCCGTTGACTCCGCATGGCGACTTTCGAGTAGGGTGCAAAAGATGGATAGCGTTGAGGCGTTGTTCGCGCGCTCTGATCTCGTGACGTTGCACGTGCCGGCCTTGCCTGAAACTGAAAAAATGGTCAACGCAGCGCTCCTGGGCGCGATGAAGCCGGGTTCGGTGTTGCTGAATTTCGCGCGTGGCGAGATTGTTGATACAGCAGCGATTAAAGCCTCGCTAGCCAATGGCCAATTGGGGCAATATATTTCGGACTTCCCAGTACCAGAACTTGTCAACATGCCCGGTGTTCTGGCAACGCCTCATTTGGGTGCAAGCACCGACGAAGCCGAAGATAATTGCGCGATCATGGCGGCGGATCAATTAATGGACTTTTTGATCAACGGCAATATTAAAAATTCGGTCAACTTCCCCAACTTGCATTTGGAACGAAGTCAATTAGGCTGTCGGATTGCGTTGTCGAATCGAAACGTGCCGAGGATTTTGGGTCGCGTCTTGTCAGTATTAGCCGACAGAAATATTAACGTGATCGACATGATTAATAAGAGTCGTAACGACATTGCTTATAATTTGATCGATATCGAAAGCGAGCCTTCGGAGGAACTGCTGGCGGCGCTTTCGGCAATTGATGATGTCATTAATGTGCGATTGCTGACCCAGAGTTGAACGATCTGGCAGCTTTCCACGGAGGTTAAAAGCGGTCGAGGCGCATCAAGTGTGCTAGATCCTTTGGCAGCGGGCTGGGAGCGCCGCAAAACGCACTGACAATGGCTTCCGCTGCGAGCGGCGCATGGGTTGCCCCATGGGAGCCGAGCCCCATGAGCGCGTAACACGCAGGCATAGGCTCTAAATTTTGATCAACGCCCTGATCCATAATACCCGTGGTGAGTGCGTTAGTCGGCAGCAGGCCCGCCCCAATAACGCGATCCGAAAACGCCGTACGGATGCCGGCGTGAGGGGTGGTCAAGGTAAAGTCACGATGCTGAAGGGTCTGCGCAAGATCCGACATCAGGCGATCAGTATCAAGCGAGCGGGGTTGGGGATCAAGGCTGCCCAGCTCGTACGTACTGCCCACTAAGAAGTCGCGGCCGCCAAGGTGCGTGATATTAATATCCCCAGTTAAAAATTCTGGCAACGCGTGTTTGGATTGAATGCGAATACTCTGACCCCGAATATTTTTAAGCGCTAGACGCGTCAGGGTGTGCATGCCAGCGCCAGCCGCCAGCAGCGTGACGGCAGCTTGTGATAGGACCTGACCCGCCGCATCACGAAGCTGCACTTGATCTTCACAGGGTATTATTTGACAGACCTTGCCTGCTCGGACACTGGTCGGGGGCAAACTTTGCCAAACGCCTGCTTGATGATAAATCGCCTCGTTGCCAGTTTGCTCAAGATAGTCATCGGGAAAGAGTTGGCATAGGCGCTGCATTCGTTGAATCTTAGCAGGCGTTGCGCTGCGCCAGCGGAGAGGCCTGCGCTCAACGCCCTCTTGGTTGTGCAAGGCAAAGTAACAGCCGGCAATTGAAAATTCCGACTGCCGATCTCGCTGAAGCGATAACTGTGGGTAAATATTGAAAGCCGGTTGACTCGAGGCGCCTGGGTGATTTGGGTCGGCCAAAATGATCGGTTGAATGTCGAATCGATTGAGGCTGCATGTCAGGCTCTGCCCGGCGATACCGGCGCCGATAATTTGCACGGCTGGCCGTCGCAGTCGTTGACCGCGCCAGTCGCCTGGTGCCTCGGCAAACAAGAGTTCTCGTTTACGCCCCCAGCCTTGCCGTTTTTCAATTCTAAACCCGGCCGCTCGTAAGCCTTGTTTGACGACGCCTGCGACTGAGTAGGTGCTGACGGACGCACCCGGTTGCGCCAAACGGCGCATCCCCTCGAAGATAAATTGGTTAAAGAGTTCCGGGTTTTGGCTGGGCTTAAAACCATCAAGGTAAAAGACATCCACTTGAGCATCGAGTCGCGGAAGTGCCGTTTGAGCGTCTTCAAAAATGAGGGTTAACCGAATTTGATCCGTGAACCAAACCACATGCCAAGCGGCAAGTCCCGCTGGATAGATCTTGAGTAATCGCTTGCTTGCTGTGGTTTTGGTTAAAGCATGAACTCGTTTTAAAGCTGCGAGGGTGGGTGGTGAACGCTCAATAGCGATGTAATGCAGTTGCGCGGTCGAGTCTGATTGTTCCCACAGCGCAATCGTCTGTAAAAAGTTATGGCCGAAGCCAAAGCCTAGCTCTAATACAACGATCAGATCGGCTTGTTGGGCACGGGCTGGCAATTGATGCTGGCCCGGAAAGACCCATTGTTTTTCCTCAGAGGGGTCCCCTTGCGACCAATAACTGTCTTCAAACTCGACTGACGAGGGCGTGTCTTGCTGCCAGAAAATATCGCTTGCTTTCGTGCAATAAGGACTATCGAGTTGCATCACTCAGCGCTGCTAAATGTGCTGGATCCAGGATCCACTCGCTCCAAGAGCCTGGGTATAAAGCCGGTTCTGGGTAGCCCGCTTCAAGTAATGCAAGAATCATTTGGGTTGCAGTGACACCGGAGCCACAATAGCAAACCAAGGATTGGGCGTCTGCTAGACCCGCTTCGGCAAATTGTTTGGCCAGTGCTGCGGCCGCTTTAAATTGACCGTTTTCTAGATTGTCCATGAAGGGCAGGTTCATCGCCCCAGGGATATGGCCCGCAATCGGATCAATGGGCTCATGCTCGCCTCGAAATCGGGCTGGGTCGCGAACGTCGATCAACTGGTTCGTAGGCTTGTTCCAGTCTGGTTGTTGCATGATTCGGGTCAGCGGGGGTTGCGACGCAAAGGGCACCGGTTGCGGCGCGGGTAAGTCGTTGGTGATGGGGTGATCTTGCGCGCGCCAGCGGTCATAACCGCCATCGAGCACCTGAACGGTTTCGTGTCCCAACCACCGCAGCAACCACCAAAGTCGCGCGGCGAAAGCACCATGGTTCTGATCGTACGCGACCACCTGTGTCGCGTTTTGAATGCCGATTTTGCCGAGTTTATGGCTTAGCAGATTTCGAGTTGGTAGCGGATGCCGCCCGGTCTGATTGGGAATGATGGGGCCGCTGAGATCGTCATTTAGGTGCAGGTAATGCGCGCCAGGAATATGATCTGCAAGGTACTGTGTTAGGCCGAGCGTTGGTGCGGTAAGGTCAAAGCGACAATCGATTACAACCAGATCCTTGATCGTATCGAGGTTTTGGTTGAGGTCTTGGCAGCTGATTAAGTGGGTCATTAGCCGCCGCCTTTCAGAGCCTGAATGCCCTCGGTGGCAAGGATTGTTAAAATTTTTTCGCGTTGATCTCCTTGAATGAGGATTTCTGAGCCATTCACGCTGCCGCCAACGCCGCAAGATTTTTTTAATTGCTGACAAAGCTTTTTCAGCGCCGGTGGGCTCAAGTTCAAACCGCGGATAATCGAGACCGGTTTACCGCTACGGCCCTTGATCTCTCGGTGCACTCGAACCACGCCTTCGCCCGGGATGTGTTTGGGTTGCGTCCGGCAAAGACAGTCCGCTTTGGGCATATGACAGTCAGGACAAAGCCGGCCCAGATCAGTAGAGTAAACCGCCACGCTCAACCTTCATGGTAGATGAAAAGTTCTAAAGTCTGATCCTGATCTCGAATTTTGCAGAGATTAACCAGTTCGAAAAGAAACTTCAGCAGGTCCTCAGGGTCGAGTTCAAGTTCCTCTATGGCTGCGCAGGATCGCCATTGGGCCATTAGGGTTTCAATGGCGTCATCTTCAAGCGTTGCAAGTTTTTCTGAAAAGCGGGGATCGACACCCAACAAGAAAGGGCCTTCCTCTGCCAACGCGCGCACCAAGAATTCGAAACTCGCAGCCTCGTCTAGGAGCAGGCCGTGCATCAGAGCATACAGCGGCAGTCTTGCCTCACGATGCAGCGGGCCCGCGCTCAAGCACAAGGCGACCTCATCTGGCGGATCATCTGGTGCTAACGCTTCGACCGCCTCGGGTAAGCCAAGCAGGAATACATCGGGCATGGTTTAAGAGTTAAGCAACAGGGCTGACGTGATCAGCTTGTAAACCTTTATCACCCTCGGTCACAACAAACGTGACGCGTTCACCATCGGTGAGACTGCGGCGACCCTGGCCTTTGATATTGCGAAAATGAACAAAAATGTCGTCACCTTGGTCGCGGGTAATAAAGCCATAACCTTTTTTAGTGTTAAACCACTTAACGGCGCCTTCCTCGAAGTCTTCCTCAGAGAAGTCGTCGTACGCGTCATCATCGTCTTCATCATCAGCTTCAGAACCCTGACTGGCGCTGGACTGGGTTTGCGCGACCAACAAAACAGCTGTCAGGATGCCTAAAAATAGGATGGCAAACTGTCCCCATGCTGCGGGGTCCGTGGGCAAGCTAAAGGATTGATGTGCAAGATAGCCAAGCGCCAAAGCGGTGAGCGCGGCCATAACCAGGGAGATCAGTAATTTGGTAAACATGGTGACCTTTTTAGACATGAATTGAGGGCGTAGATCATACTGGTTCCGAGCGGCACGTTAAAGGCCGTCTACTCGATTAACTGCTTTAAGATATCGTTTGACGGTTTCAGGCAATCCGAGCCAAAGGGCATCGGTGATCAAGGCGTGCCCGATCGAGACTTCTTTTAGCTCGGGAATCCCGGCAACAAAAGCGGGCAGATTAGCGAGATTCAAGTCGTGCCCGGCATTGACGCCGATCCCTGCTTTTTCTGCTGCGCGCGCAGTTTCCTGGTAGTCGGTAAGGCTCTTGAGGGGTTCCTCCGGGTCAAAGTGCTTGGCGTAAGGGCCGGTGTACAGTTCGACACGTTGAATGTCGAGTTGCTGAGCAAGCGGTATTTGAGACGGGTCGGCGTCCAAGAAAACGCTCGATCGAATGGACCAAGTATGCAGTCGTTCAAGAATTGGCGACAAAATATTGTGATTTTGATTGACGTTCCAGCCATGATCACTGGTGAGTTGCGCCGGATTATCCGGGACAAGGGTGCACTGATCCGGTTTGATGGCTTCGATGAGTTGCATAAACCCTGGATAACCATTGGACTGAGGGCCTTCCAAGGGATTGCCCTCAATGTTGAACTCAACACCTGGGTAATCTACTAAGAAGGTCTTGAGATCATAGACATCCGAGACACGGATGTGCCGCTGATCGGGCCTTGGGTGAACGGTGATGCCGCGTGCACCGCAATCGATGCAGGTTTTGGCGGCGTCAATCACGCTTGGAATTGCGGTGTCGCGTGAATTTCGCAACAGCGCAACTTTATTCAGGTTAACGCTCAGCAGGGCCATTAGCCCCAGCCTCCAGAAAAGCCGCGATGATAAATGCGCCGGCTAGCCCAGAATCCAATGAGCGCCCCGCTGAAGACCACAGCGCCACCGATAAGAAACCAGCGCTGTTCAACGTCCTGGCTGAGTGCCCTCTGCTGAGCTTTTAAGGCCTGAATTGCAGCGGTTTGCTCGCGCGTGCGCTGCTGTTCTGTTTCAAGGGCTGCGGCTAGGTCGATGGCGTCGACAGATAGGGCGGTGATTCGGTTGATTTCGTCGTTGGCTAAGCGCAATTGTTCCTGACTCGCTGCGGCCTCTGCTAACGCCGCGTTGCGAATTTCGGTGGCCTCGCCCAACGCGGCACGCGCTACATTCGCCGCTTGGGTTGCGGCGTCGAGACTCGCTCTGAGTGTTTCCAGTTGGGTGCGAGCGATGGGTTGATCCACAAGATATTGATCGTGGATGTAGCCCTCCACGACGTTGCCATTATCTTCTTCAAAACGAACCCGGCGATAGCCATTGTCAGTCAACTCGCCAAGGCGCTCGAGCGGGGTGCCGCTTTTTAAGCCTTTTCGGATGAGTTCTGATGCATCCAGCGGCTCAGCGCGAAGCGGCAGGTACAGGGTGTCTCGAATGTAGAGGGTTTCTGCAAGGCCTGCGGTACTGAATACAAGACAGATCAGGCCCACCAGTTGTTTCATGGCAAAACCTGCTTATAAGGGTGCACCTCAAGCGTCTTGAAAATGCCGTTCACAGTATAAGGATCAGCCTCAGCCCAGGCTTTAGCGGCCTCCAACGAGGCAAATTCCGCAATAATGACAGAGCCGAGAAACCCTGCCTCGCCCGGGTTTTCACTGTCGATCGCTGGCATGGGGCCGCCGATGACGAGTCGGCCCTCGTCCAGCAGTGCCTGAACGCGATCAAGATGGGCCGGCCGCACCGATAAACGGTCTGCAAGGCTGTTCGGCCGATCTTTACCGATAATAATGTAGAGCATGGGTTTTACTCCGCGGCGTCTTTTTTAGGATCGGTTAGCGCCCCGATTTGGTTCAGGTAGACAACCGTTGCAATGGTGTAGGCAAAAATTAAAACCGGTCCGCCGAATAGTTTATATTTCATCCAGAAATCTAGACTAAATTGGTAGGCGATCACAAGGTTTAAGCTGCCAGCAAAGAAAAAGCCGAGGGCCCAACCATATCCCAGTCGGAACCAGGCCGCTTGTGGGAGTTGAAGTTGTTGGCCCAGGAAACTGCGCAAAAGGGATTTGCCAAACGCGATCTGACTGCCTGCTAAGATCGCTGCCAGCACCCAATTGAAAATGGTCGGTTTCCAAAGAATAAACGTCTCATCCCTAAAGGCGATGGTGAGACCGCCCATGACCACAACGCTTGCGAGTAGGACCTTCGTCATCGTTTTTAAGGTCTTGGTTAAATAGTACTCAAGGCCTGCTTGAAGACAGACCATGCCGATCAGTGCCTTGGTGCTGAAGAAAATATCATCGGTTATAACCCAGCAGACGAAAAATACGATCGGCGTTGCAAATTCTAAGATTTTTGTCATGGGTTCGCTGACGTTTGATTTGTCCGGATGATACCGCATTTCTGGCGGGTTGCCGAAAATTGTGATTTCTGACCGCGCCAAGCAGCTTAATAGTTGTGGTCGGAAACGCTTTATGTCAGATTGAGCGCATGGGCCAGTTCTTCAATATTCATACAGAAAATCCGCAGAATCGATTGGTTGTGCAGGTCGCAGATTGCCTCAAACAGGGCGGCGTGGTGGTTTATCCGACGGATGCCTGTTATGCCATTGGCTGTAGTCTGGACAATAAACGTGGGATGGATCGAATTCGACGCATCCGTCAGTTAAAGGAAGATCACGAGTTTACGTTGCTCTGTCGCGATTTATCGGACTTGGGCTTGTACGCTCGGGTTCCCAATCCCGTTTATCGAGCCTTAAAGCAAGCGACCCCGGGTCCCTACACGTTCATCTTGGAGGCCAGCAAGCTGGTTCCAAAACGATTGGTGCAGCCGAAGCGAAAAACGATTGGGTTACGTGTGCCGGATCATCAAATTATTCGCGCGCTGTTAGAGGCTTTCGGAGGCCCCCTCGTGAGTACGACCTTATCCATGCCGGGCGATGAATATCCCCTAAATGATCCCTTTGATATCAAGACGGTTTTGGAGCAAGAAGTCGAGATCATTGTCGATGGTGGATATGGCGGTCTAGATCCGACAACAGTCGTGGATTTTACTGGCGCAACGCCTGAGATTTTGCGTCGTGGTTGCGGGGATCCAGCACTATTTGGCGTCTAAGCTGAGACTTTGCAAGGCTTGCCGGTTATAATCTGCTGATGGCCTCGGAGGCGCGTTGGTATCGTTTGATGCCAGCCTGTCGGTCCTGGCATCAGCAAACGCGATCAATGGGTTAAATAGGTAACTGCTTGAGTCTTAACGAATCTCAATCCAGAGTATTGTCTGGTATGCGCCCAACGGGCCGCTTGCATCTTGGCCACTACCATGGCGTCTTGAAGAACTGGGTTAAGCTACAACTCGAATACGAGAGTTTCTTTTTTGTGGCGGATTGGCATGCCCTGACCAGTCACTATGAAGAAACCCGTCTGATCGAAGAAAACACCTGGCAAATGGTGATCGATTGGCTTGCGGCGGGCGTTAATCCCAGCTCAACAACGTTGTTTATTCAATCCAAAGTACCTGAGCATGCAGAGTTGCATTTGCTCTTGTCGATGATCACACCGCTCAGTTGGGTTGAGCGGGTCCCAACCTTTAAAGATCAGGTTAGCAAACAGCGTGATCGCGATCTGTCGACCTATGGGTTTTTAGGATACCCGGTGTTGCAAAGTGCGGACATCTTGATCTATCGCGCCGGGCAAGTGCCCGTCGGGGCGGACCAAGTGCCGCATGTTGAGATGACCCGGGAGCTGGCTCGACGATTCAATCACCTGTTCGGCCGAGATGAGGGCTTTGCGAAGGCTGCTGAAGAAGCTGTAAAAAAATTAGGGCGAAAGAATGGCAAATTGTATCGAGAGCTTCGTCGCAGTTATGTTGAACAAGGCAGCGAGGAATCGCTCAGCCGGGCGCAATCCTTGGTTGCCAGTCAGGGCAATTTGTCCTTGGGTGACCGCGATCGATTGCTAGGGTACGCTGAGGGTTCTGGGAAGATTATCTTGCCAGAGCCGAAAGCGCTGCTGACAGAGAACCCAGTGATGCCGGGTCTTGATGGACAAAAGATGTCCAAAAGTTACAACAATACGATCTCTCTGCGCGAAGACCCCGACGCCGTCACCAAAAAAGTCAAAACCATGACCACGGATCCCGCGCGGGTTAAGCGAACTGATCCTGGGGATCCCAAGAAGTGTCCGGTATTCGATTTGCATAAGATCTATTCAAATCCGGCCACTCAGGCCTGGATCACCGAAGGTTGTAAGACAGCTGGTATTGGCTGCTTGGACTGCAAGGGGCCTTTAATTGAAGCGATTTTGCAAGAGCAGCAACCCATGCGAGAGCGCGCGCTGCAATTTGAAGAAAGCCCTGATTTGGTACGAAGTATTATTGCCGAAGGGTGTGAGAAGGCTCGAACCCAGGCGCGAGAGACCCTCGAAGAAGTTCGGGCTGCGATGGGCTTAGATTACAGGTCACTGTGATGGACTCTTCGGACCTGGTAGACAACGATTCCAAGGTATCCAGGTTACCACCGGCCCTACGCAAACAAAGTGAATTGGCGCTGGTCGCCGGCGTGCCGTATACAACTTTACCGGATGATCTGTACATTCCGCCTGATGCCCTGGAAGTCTTTCTCGAGGCCTTCGAAGGTCCACTTGATCTTTTGCTGTATCTCATTAAGCGACAAAACTTGGATATCTTGGACATTCGCGTCGCCGACATCACGCAGCAATACATGCAATACATTGATTTGATGACGGAGCTACAGTTCGAGCTGGCCGCAGAATATCTGGTGATGGCTGCAATGCTTGCTGAGATAAAATCGCGGATGCTGTTACCTCGACAAGCCGCCGGTGAAGCAGAAGAGGATGACCCAAGGGCCGAATTGATTCGACGGTTGCAAGAGTATGAGCAATTTAAAACGGCGGCACTCAATCTTGATGAATTACCTAGGTCGAATCGGGATTTTTGGGTCGCGAACGCGGACGCACCAGTTTCGACGCGGCCGAAGCCGTTACCGGATGTTCAGCTCCAGGAATTATTAATCGCACTAGGTGGTGTATTGCGCCGGACCGATCAAAATGCCAGTCATCAGATCAGTCTTGAGCCGTTATCAACGCGAGCGCGGATGTCGCATATTCTGGCTCGCATTCAAGCGCGCGGGGATCAGTACGAACCGTTCATAGAGTTGTTCAGTGTCGAAGAAGGACGAGCAGGGGTTGTCGTGACCTTTATCGCCATGCTGGAGTTGATTAAAGAATCCTTGATCGAATTGGTTCAGACCGAACCCTTTGCGCCAATCCACATTCGGCTTCGGATGGCAACGATCGCTTCTGACAACGCGGAGCAAAATTTATGAGCGTGCAAGAAAAATTAAAGCAAATTATTGAAGGCGCGATCATGGCCTCGGAAAGCCCTTTGTCGCTCGATAATTTAATGTCGTTGTTCGAAATGGACCCGCCGACCCGAGACGAGGTTCGCCGGGCTTTAGAAGAAATTGAAGCGGATTGCGATGGGCGAGGTTTTGAACTGAAGAAGCTTGCCAGTGGTTATCGATTTCAAGTTCGCGGCGAATATGGTGAATGGGTGAGCCGCCTTTGGGAAGAGCGTCCTCAGCGGTATACCCGTGCTTTGCTTGAAACGCTTGCCTTGATTGCTTACAAGCAGCCAATTACCCGCGGTGATATTGAAGAGGTTCGAGGTGTTGCGGTCTCAACGAATATTATCCGAAGCTTGCTTGAGCGGGAATGGATTCGAATTGTGGGTCATCGCGATGTGCCTGGCCGGCCTGCAATGTATGCAACAACCAAAAGTTTTTTGGATTACTTTAATTTGTCGAATTTGGATGAGTTGCCGACCTTATCAGAAATTCGAGATCTAGATGAGATGACGAGTCGTTTGGACTTGGATGAGCCCCTGATCGAAATGAAAACCATTGTCCTGAGCGATGAGGATGCCGAGGCTGAGATCCTACAAGACACAGATCTTGATGAGGTTGCAACGACCGTAGACACCATTCGAGAGAATATTCGCCGCGTCATGGCCTCGCCAGCTGTGCACGACAATGACGACGATTTAGAGGACGCTGATGATAAATTGGTTAGAGAAGATGAAGCGAAGGTTGCAACGGATGGCTCGGTGATCGACGCGCATTCCTCTGAACACCAACGGGATGACGATGGCGGCGACACCTTGGCCAATACCGGGTCTTCGGATGCGACAGAAACTGGGCAGCAGGCGTCAGTTGAGCGCTTGGAGATCGCACGGGCAGGAGAAGGAGATACAAACGCGGATATCCTGAAAGCAGCCTTTTCGGAGGATGCTGATGATAACAAGACGCCCCACTAAGCCCATGATACAGGCGCTGTCGAGATGACTGAAAAGCTGCAAAAAGTATTGGCAACCGTGGGTTTTGGCAGTCGCCGAACGATGGAAGGTTGGATCGAGGCGGGCCGGGTGATGGTGAACGGTCAGGTCGCAACGATCGGTGATCGCGTCG
>Ga0115566_10000683_pt1 | contig 29063 bp, 21 predicted proteins | sample COGITO_mtgs_1204_3_FD_87173 | JGI IMG/M metagenome (GOLD analysis project Ga0115566, IMG submission 87173) | Pelagic marine microbial communities from North Sea - COGITO_mtgs_120405 | ecosystem: Environmental > Aquatic > Marine > Epipelagic | place: Germany:Helgoland, sampling site Kabeltonne...
ATCATCATCATCGCTCTCGGTGGTGGCGCGGTCAATGGCGCCGAATCGATTGCGGAAATTGAACTCCAGCAGGTAGTCCGCGGGCTGGGCACGATGCTGATCACCAGCGGCCTAATCTACGGAGCCGTCGTAATCCTCTGGGAGGCAAGCAAGCTTGTGTTTATGGCGCTGACGGGCGTTATTATCCTGGGCATGGCAGTCGCGCTGTACATGCTGTTTCTACACTGACCGTGAGACTGATTGCTAAGCGATCTTTGGCTCGTATCGTATAAGGCAGATGGCTGACAGTTTAGCGGAGGAGGTGTAACGTGCGCATTGCAGTGGTAGGCGGAGGCGGTTTTATCGGGCGGCATCTCATCCAGCGGTTACTGGATGATGGCACGTTCGAGATCACTGTCGTGACCCGCGATGCTGCGACGGCGAGCTTCCCGCAGTCCGCCAAGCTTGAGGTGATAGAATGGCAGTCGCGATCCTCACGTATCGTGCCGTTTTTGGATCAGGATGCGATCATCAACCTAGCCGGGGCTAACGTGGCTGGCGGATGGTGGACCCGACGCCGTAAACAGGAACTGCTGGACAGTCGCGTGATGACGACGCAGCGCATCGTGACCGCGTTGCGGACGGCGCACCCGCGCCCCCGCGTGCTGATCAACGCCTCGGCAGTGGGCTACTATGGCCAGCGCGAGACGCAGGCCGACGAGACCACCCGGCCCGGGCAGGATTTTTTGGCAACTGTCTGCAAAGAGTGGGAAACGGTAGCTGCAGCTGCGAGCGAGTCCGACGTGCGGCCCGTGATGGCGCGCTTTGGCTTTGTGCTTGGCCGCGATGGTGGTGCACTTCAGCGAATGTTACCAGCGTTTCGGCGAGGCCTGGGTGGGCCTCTGGGCAATGGTAGGCAGTGGTGCAGCTGGGTGCATATCGATGATACGGTATCTGCGATCCTGCATTGTCTGCTTACCGAGGGGGTACGCGGTCCGGTCAATATCACCGCGCCCATCCCAGTTCGAAACGAAGAACTTTCCAGGACACTCGGCGAGGTGCTGCAGCGCCCAGCCAGGTTGCCCGCACCCGCATTCGCCTTGCGGCTGTGTCTCGGCGAGATGGCAGATCTGCTGTTGAATGGGCAGGATGCTAGGCCGCAACAGCTCGTCGAGTCCGGATTCTTGTTCCAATATGAAGACCTGCGGTCTGCGCTCCTCGCACTGGCCCTGTAGGCTAAATCATCAAATCTAGGGGACAGGCATGCAATCCATGACCCACGACAGCCGTCGACATGCGATTTTCTTCGACCTTGACCATACGCTTGTAGATACTGATCGAGCGGATGACGCGGCGTTCTTGGCGGTGGGCGAGTTGCTTGTCGGCAGCGGAGTCGACCCTGACGCGCTACAGAAAACGTTCACAGCCGCGGTGGACGTGCAGCCTTTTTCACCGGCTCCTGAGGTGGCGGTGATGGTCTGGCGTGAGCAGCTTTGGCGACAGGCTCTGGCAGCGCAGAATCCTGAATTGGCAGAGCGTGCCAGCGATGTCTGCGCCTTCTTCTATGGCGAGAGGCTGCGCAATTTTCACTTCAGTGCCAGTGTGTCGGAGATGCTTGTCGTACTGGCACAGGAATACAGGCTGGCGGTCATTACCAATGGGCCTGGCCTGATCCAACGGCCTAAGCTCGAAGCGTGTCGGGCTAGCGACTTCTTCCCGCACATCCTAGTGAGCGGAGAATTTGGCCTAGCCAAGCCAGCACCCGAAATTTTTCATGAGGCCTGTCGTCTGGTTGGCTGCAAGCCGTCGGACGCGATTCACGTCGGAGACAGTCTGGCGGCGGACATCCAGGGCGGGATCAATGCGGGGCTACGTGCGACCGTGTGGCTTACGGCGAATCCCACTGGCCAGGCGAAGGTCCGGCCCACTGCCGTCTTGAATGAATTAACCGGATTGCCAGCGCTCCTGCCTGGCTTCTTTTCCTAAGCGACAAAACCAAACGGACGCTTTTCGCGTAAAAGGTGAAACTTGACTGGTGGTTCCTGCCTACGAACAGGTTGCGTAGGGGAGACGAAAGGCTATCTTCTATCAGTTTACTGGATAACTAACATTTGTACGAGGATGTGTCGTTATGTTCCAAAAGATAGTCATTACTTTGGGCCTATTTCTTGCTGTCTCGGCAGCCGCCACGGTCACCCGCGAAACAACGACCCTGCTCGCCTGGGATGCTGACACGTCCCCGCCAGCTCAGATCATACAGCCTGTTAAGATTGCGCCGAAGGACCGAGTGTACGTCGGCCACCAACTCACCGTGCCCTCACTGAACACGCTCGCTGGCTACGTGCATGCACCAGTTACGCACGCAGGCGGCATGGTCTACACCGTCCAGCAGCGCGGTGCCGAAGATGGGGATCGGCGCGGCTACTTTGTGGTGCGCCATAGCATGTACTCCGCCGGAAAAGTTGCTCTGGCGCCGATTTTCATTGGCGAAGAACGCCCTACCGCAATGCGGGTCTCCCACGAGATCTGCTTTATTGGTTCTGAGGGCGAAGTCGGCGTCATCAACTTTCAGGAGGAAGACCCCGTATACCGCCGTCTGAATCACATACCGCAACTGGAAGACGACAGTCAAGGCATTGATGCTTTCGCTGTAGATCCACCATGGATCGTTGCGCTCGACCAAGACGCTGCGATTGGCTATGTGTTCCATGCTCCAGCCCGCGACAGCGTTGAGTTTGAGTTCAGTCTGGTCTTGCCGAAGCTTGAAGGCCCGAATTCAAAAATCGTATCGGCCTCGCTTGATAACCTGACGTTGGCTGTTCACTGGGGCACATCTTCTGCTGAGGTGCATCAAAATCAGGTCTATGCGTCATCGCTAAACCTGCGCGCGCCGATGGAAGGCCGTCCGGATATGTTCAAGCCGCTTGGCGTTCAGACTGCCCGCAGTATTCGCAAAAATAAAGGTGGCTTGGTCACTGGGCGCTGGCAATCGGACTGGGTTGGTGTGCGGACACTCAAGGATATGGTCTTTGTCTCCAGTGGTGAACGCGGTGTGATCGCATTTCAGATGACGTCCGAGGGCATGGTGGCGCGCAAAGCGTTTCCGTGGGGCGGGCATACCGTCCACGACATGACCGAAGACAATGACCGCTTCACGCTGCTGCTGCGTCAGCAAGGCGGCTTCGCCGATCGTTGCTGGGTTGGTGTCTGCCACTGGAACACAAACTCTGGCTTGAAGATCGACGGCGTCGAGCTTTTCGATTTCCCGGCAGTGCGTCTGATCCCCTGAGCTTACCTCAGGTGGTGAGGGCGACAGGACCGGCCATTTCTCCCGGAGTTGCATCTCCCCAACAGCATCCGATGACGCAGCAGCACGATCTGGGCCTTCTACTACCGCGGATCTACGACCTCCAGGAAGTATAGGCAGGCGAGCCACCCGCGGCCACCTTCTTCGTAGATGCCCGCCGACCAGGCGCGCTCAGAAGGGTCAATCTCACATTGGTAGCCCCAGACGCGCAGTAAACCTGTCTTCTTGTCTTCGCGCAGGTTGCTGCGGATCTGCACCCCGGAGTTGAGCTTTGGGGCCACCTTGAATTCGTACTCGAGCTCGAAATCCGCGTAGTTTTTCGCGGTGCAGAGGAAGGTATTGGGCGTCTTTGGACGGGTCTTGCCAATAAGAATTCCAGCTTTGAGCTCGTACTCGACCTTGCCTCCACGCTTGACGAAGTGATCAAGATTTCCGTCAATCAGATTCACCCATTCGCCGTCGCTGGGCTCGGCAGTTGTCTGTGCGGAGCTGAGCGCGAGTTCGTTTTCGGTATAGGGCAGGGCCCGATCCTTGGTGGCTTCACGGGCCTTCTTGAAGTCATCCGCTTTTAGCGGCGTGGCTTGGTTGCCCCAGCTGTTGCGAATGAAGGTGGCGATTGCGGCCAAGTCTTTGTCCTTGATCGTGGGGTTCTGCGCCAGGCCAGGCATGATCATAGGAGCATCGACTTTGATCGTGTCATTGATCGTGATAGGGCCGCTGAGACCATGCAGCATCACGCGCATGAGCCGCTGCGGATCACCGGTGCCCCAGGCGCTCTACTGGCGTCGGGACAATGACTACGCGATTCGCCAGGGCGATTGGAAGCTGCAGTGGAACGACGCAGGCTCGACGCGCCGGATCACGCTGTTCAGTCTTGCCCAGGATCCGCAAGAGCGCGAGGATCTTGCTGTCTCGATGCCAGAGAAGGCGCAAGCGCTGCAAAACCTCTTTGACGCGTGGGGATAGTCGGCTGCCAGACAATACGTGGCTGGGCAGCCCGATCAACCGCTGCCGAGATTTCACGACTGGCGGACGCACGGGCGTCGCGGAACAGCCTTGTGTCGATGCGCAGGGCGAATACAGAGCGCGCCGCCCGTAGCGGGCCGGCTGTTAGGAGTCGAACTTATCGGCCTCGGGGGCTGGTGTCTGGTCGACCAGCGATTGGATGAGGGCGTCGGCGTTGATGCCGCGAGCCTGCGCCTGGAAGTTGGGCGAAATGCGGTGACGTAAGACCGGGATCGCGCAGCGCTGGACGTCGCCAATGGAGACCGCTAGGCGGCCATCCATCGCTGCTAGCGCCTTTCCGCCCCAAATCAGGTACTGCCCGGCGCGTGGGCCCGCACCCCATTCTAGATTTTCCTTGGCAAGCGCCGTGGCGTCGGCACCGTCTGGCCGGGTGGCGCGCACTAATTGGGCGACGTAGGCGATGACTACGTCAGAAATATCGACCCGCTGCACCAGGCTTTGGTACATTCTAATCAGATCTGTATTCATGACCTGACTGACCGGCTGCTGATTGCGCTGGGTGGTGCGCCGGAGAATCTCCTCCTCCTCGTTCAGACTCGGATAGTCGATATAGACGTTGAACATGAAACGATCCTGCTGAGCCTCAGGAAGCGGGTAGGTGCCTTCCTGCTCAATCGGATTCTGGGTCGCGACTACGACGAACGGGGAGGGCAGGGGCATGGTCTCGTTGCCGACGGTCACCTGGCGCTCCTGCATGGCTTCGAGCAACGCCGCCTGCGTTTTTGGGGGCGTCCGGTTGATCTCATCCGCGAGCAAGAATTGGGTGAAGATTGGGCCCGGGACGAACCGCATGGTTTTATCGCCGTCATCCACCGAGATCATCGTGGTTCCGGTGATGTCGGACGGCATCAGGTCAGGGGTAAACTGGACGCGCCGAAAGCTCAGATTCAGGACCTGGGCCAGGGTGTTGACCAGCGCAGTCTTGGCCAGGCCGGGGACGCCCACCAGCAGGCAGTGGCCGCTGGCAAAGAGGCAGGCGAGCAACTGGTCGATTGCTTCCTCTTGCCCGATGATTCGCCGAGCCAGCTCGTCCTTAATCAGCTCGACGTCTTTTTTAAAGGTCTGCACCAGCGGGCCAACGGCGGCATCGACCACAAACTGAAAGCCGATTTCTCCCAGTCGAAAGCCATCGCCGTTTGAGATGGTGGCAACGCGTACTTCGCGCCCGCCTACGACGATGCCATTGGCGCTGCCGAGATCGCGCACGACCAGGTCCAACCCCTGCCAGTCGAAAAGCGCATGCATGCCACTCAGCGACGGGTGATCGATCCCGAGGTCTGCCGCTTGATCGCGTCCGACTATGATCGGATCAATCGAGAGCGAAACGGTATCCTGCCCGCCATCGGGAAGTGAAACGACCAGTCTAGGGTTCATGCGAACGCTCTCCGAAGACGTCCAGGACGTAGAGGATTTTGTCGTTGCCAGCTGCTTGGGCCAGCTGGCGCGGGCTGACGCCATCTTCGTTGGTGGCATCGGGGTCTGCACCGTGGCGCAGCAGCATCCTGATGATCGGCAGGGACTGTTTTTCAATCGCTCGGTGCAGGGCGGTGTTTCCGGCATCGTCCGCCAGATTTACATCTGGATCTCGGACCACCAGTTCGCCGACCACTTCTGCCTTACTTGACTCAATCGCCACCATCAGTGGGGTATTGCCAGAGTCGTCCCTGCGGTCCAGGGAGGCACCACCATCCAGGAGCATATGCACGATTCTGTCGTGGCCTTTGCGTAAGGCCAGGTGCAGGGGAGTGAGTCCTTTTTTCGAGCTGTCCGCGTCGCCGCCGACGACCAGCATGAGTCGTAGGATCCGGTCGTGATCATTGGCGGCGGCAATATGCATGGGCGTCAGGCCGGTGATGGATGTCGCCGCCGAACTCGCACCGCTGGTGAGCAGTAACTCGGTGATGTCGAAATGCCCCAGACGCGCCGCGGCGTGCAACGGGGTGAGGTGCTGTGAGTTGGGCGCGCTGACATCTGAGCCGGCGACGAGCAGCGTCCGGGCGGCGTCTACCTTGCCGCCTTCGACCGCGGTATGCAGCGGTGTGTTGCCGAGCTTGTCCTTGGCGTTGGGCTTGGCGCCTCGGCGGCAAAGAAAAGCTGTGAGGTCAACTCGGCCGATGCGCGCGGCCTTGTGCAAAGCGGTTTCGCCGAGGCGGTCACGGTGACTGAGGTCAGCACCGGCCTCAATCAGCAAGCCTGCAACTTCGCTGCCGGCAGTGCGTGTGGCGATCATGAGCGCGGTCACGCCGACCGCGTCCGCGCCGTCCGCGTTGGCCCCATGGTGCAGGAGAACCTTGGTGAGTGGCGCATTGCCGGTGCCCACTGCGTAGTGCAGGGCGGCTTCGCCAGCTTCGTTGCGTTTGTCCACATCTGCGCCGTTTGAAATCAACGCTTCGACTATGGCGTCGCGTCCCATCCAGACCGCGATCATCAGGGGCGTGCCGGCGTCTTCGCCTTCGCCGGGGGCGTTCACATCTGCCTTATGAAACAGCAAGAGTTCCGCGATGTCCGCACGGTCTTCGCGCACGGCCCAATGCAACGGAGTCAGTCCACTCAAGTCCGTGTAGTTTACCTCGGACGTGTCCTGCTGCAGTGCTTCGCGCAGCGCGTCCAGATCTCCGGTTCGAACAAGGTCGTGCAACTGGCCAGCATGCGCTGTTGCCACGAGCAGCAGGATTACAACGATTCTCATTTCTCGTCTCTCACGGGTGTTTCACGGGTCATTCAACCCTGCGGGACCACGCTCTACTTGCCAATGCAGAACTTCCCGAAAATGTTGTCCAGAATATCGGCGCGTGCGGTCGTGCCGGTGATTGCTCCCATTGCCTCCAAGGCCGCCCGCAGATTTACAGCTACCAGTTCGAAGGCTGCGTCTTGCAGGACCGCTCGTGCATCGACTAGGGCAAGGAGGGCGCGATCGAGCTCGGCCGCATGCCGGACACTGACCGCGACATCGGGCTCCTGGTCGTGCGGATGGGCCCACACGGCGGCTTCCACGGCGTCGCGTAGCGCCTCGATCCCATCGCCGTTTCTTGCGGAGATCGCAACGATTGGCACATCGAGGGCGGGCAGCTCGCCAGTGTGGAGATCGCACTTATTCGCGGCGGCGATCACGGTGCGGCCCGCCACGAGTGCGGGATCGAGCTGTTGGCCGTCGAGCGGCGCGGTCAGGTCAATGACCCAGATCAGCAGTTGCGCGCCGCGGATCGAGTCGTGACTGCGGTCGATCCCCGCGCGCTCGACCACGTCCTCGGTTTCTCGAAGCCCGGCGGTATCAATGAGCCGCACCGGAATTCCGCGAATGTGTGCGTATTCTTCCAAGGTGTCGCGGGTGGTGCCCGGGACGTCGGTGACGATCGCGCGGTCGTGACCCAGCAGCAGGTTCAGCAGGCTGGACTTTCCGGCATTTGGGGCGCCAGCCAGGACCAGACGGATGCCCTCGCGCAGGACTTCGCCTTCCTGGCGATAGAGCAGCAACTCGCGGACCAGCCTCTCGGCGTTCTGCAGGGCCTGGTGCAGTTGATCCTCTGCGGTCCAATCCAAATCTTCGTCTACGAAGTCCATGCGCACCTCGATCTCGGCGAGCATTTCTCGCAGCTCACCATCGATGCCGGCCACGCGTTGCCGCAGATGGCCCTGGAGTTGGCGATGGGCGGTGTGCAGGGCCATCTCGCTCTGTGCAGAAATCACGTCTGCAACTGCTTCCGCCTGGGTTAGGTCGAGGCGCCCATTGAGGTATGCGCGCTTGGTAAACTCGCCTGGCGCTGCATGTCTGGCACCTTCGGACAACACCGCGGCCAGGACGGCTCGGGCCACGAATGTGCCGCCGTGGCACTGCAGTTCTACGACATCTTCGGCGGTGTAGCTGCGTGGGCCCGGCATGTAGACCGCGAGGCAATCGTCGATCTCGCTGTCTTGCTTGGCTACGGCTCCCAGCAATAACTGCCGGGCCACCTGCACACTCAGGAGTTTGCGACCTTTCCAGACACGATTGCCGATGGCCAGCGCGTCGGGGCCTGAGATGCGGATGATGGCCACGCCACCGCCGAGACCGGTGGCGATGGCCGCGATTGTGTCCTCGCCGGTGACGTGCATCAGCGGGTGCCCGAAATTGCGCGTGTGGCGGCAGACAGCGCCTGGGCCAGCGCCCGTTCGCGAAGGCGAGCCAGGTCCAGACCCGCTGCTCGCGCAGCCTCAATCTGGGCGTCATCTAATTGCGAGAGTTGCTGTGCGCATACTCCCCAAAGGTGAGCGGCCTGGCGCCAGTTTCCGTCCTTCTCTGCCTTTCTGGCCTGGGCGTCGATCAGCTCGCTGTGCTTGCTGGCCAGCAGCGCGATGCGGCTTGCGAACTCCGCAACTGCGGCGTCTTGTAACCACTCGAGCAGGGCAGCCGGGCCAGGCACTTCTCCGGTCACGGTACGCTCGAAGAACTGATCCATCTTAAGCTGGCTGCGTTGCTTATATTGCACGACCTCGCAGCGCGCGACGACCTGGCCGACGATGGTGACGGTGGCGTCTCGCTGCTCACCGACTTCTACGGCAAACTCCTCGATGCGCCCTTGAATGAGCGTGTAGTCTCGCTCGTACGGAGACTCGTCTACGTTTGCCACGGTGACCCCAGTAAGCAGCGGGTCGACACTCACGCGTTTTTCGAGCGCCCGGCGTACGCCCCGAGAGAACTGTTCGCCATGATCCGCACCGGAGATGCTTTTCATATCCCGCAGGATGATGCGTCGCTCCAGCATTCGGCGCTGCATGCGCAGCGCAGTTTCCTGCAGATGGTCCCGCCGTTCCACTTGGGCATCCAGTCCCGGAGGCAGGCGGTGGTCCAGGCTTTCTGCTAAGCCGACGAACTGCGTGAGCGTGCGGCAGAGGGTTAGAACCGTGCCGAATTGGCCGCTGGCCAGCTCATCTTCTGCCGTCTGCAGCCAGATCTGGTGCGCACGGATGAGGAAGGCCCAGTAGGCCGTCCACATGGCGCGTTGGCGGCGTTTTGCCTGGCGGTCCGAGCCCACATCGGCTGAGAGGATTTCGTCCAGTCTGTCGTAGACGCCCGAGAACCTGCCATTCTCTGTGGCGAGTCGGAGCTCACGGTACCAAAGATCGGTTTGCTGTTCGAACAGCTGCGCCTGGAGGTGGTCGATCTCAGGCTTGGCCATAGAAAGCGCGTCGCGCAGGCGCTCGTCTTCTTCCCAGTCACGCACTAGATCGTGAAACTGGGCGATGGCTGAATCGAGAGCTGCTTGCGAAAGGGCAGGCTTGACGTGGTCGTTGCGAAAGGTTTCGAGCGTCAGCGTGATCCATTCATTACCCAGCTCAGCTACTCGCTCGCGGTGTTCCTGCTTGGCGGGGGCGACGCCCAGTTGACGGAAGAACTGGCCGAGTGCCTGCTGCATTTCGCCATTGGCCATGCGCGCTTCCGTGTCTGAAATGAGAGTGTTGAGAATCGGGGCCTGGACGGTGTGGAGGGCGGGGACGCAGTCGCCGTAGTGGCAGACCGGAATGCGCAGCTTGGCGTTTTCGCGCAGGAACTTCTCGAGTGCTTCCGGAATCGGACGCAGGCCAGGGAGGCGGGCCAAGCGCACCCAGCTGGGGCGCACGGTCAAGCCTGCCTGCAAGGTGGTGAGGACCTGTAGGCATTCTGCATCGCCAGGGGTGTGCGATGTCTGCAGGCTGCCCTCTTCGATCAGCACGCTTTCGAAGCGGCCTGCGATCTCCGCCGCCCAGGAAGCGTAGAGAATGTTTCCAGCCTGAATTTGCTGCCGGCGCAGGGTATCTCGCTCTGCCAGATAGGTGCGATCGTGCATGGCCCATTCGAGGGCGGCCCAGCACTCGGCTGCGTTCTCCGGGGTGATGGTATCCGAGGGCCAGGCCAAGGAAGGAGGGAGATCATCGGCCTGCTTGCGGGAAGTGCGACAACCAGCCAGCAACAGGCCAGCGAGCATCAGTAGCGCGCTCCAACCACGAAAAGTGTTCATTCGGGGCATTTCTCCCTGCGAGTCCAACGTACGAATTCATAGCGCGGTTCTGCGCGCCGTTCTTGGTCTTGCCAGTCTGCCGTCGAAAACTCGGGAAACCGCGTCTCTCCGGCGAAAGTCCCAGGAATGTACGACAGCCACATCTCATCGACAACGTCTGCATCCAGAGCCTGGGTATAAATTGTGGCACCGCCAGCGATAAAGATCGGGCGTTGGTAGCTGGCAGCAAGGGCCAGTGCTTCAGCGATCCCGGCTGCGGACTGCGCATTTGCGAACTCCGCACTGCCGGTAATGATGATGTTGGCGGCGGTCACGACGTCGCCCCCGAAGATCTCCCAGGATTTTCGGCCCATGAGCATCACGTTTCCACGCACGCAATCCAGGAAGTGCGCGTATTCCTCGGGGATGTGCCAGGGAAGTCCAGTCCCGGTGCCGATGACTCGATCATGCGACATGGCCGAAATGATGATGCGTTTCATGGAGCAAGCTCATTGACATGCACGTAGTAGGCGGCGGTTTGCAGACCGGCGGGCGATGAGAATTCTGCGCGTACGCGGTAATCGCCTTCGGGCAGGTCTACCTCGAATCTGGCGGTGGCGTCGCCGGGCGAGATGTCCAGTTGCTGCATGGGCAGACCTGAGATCCGCAGGATCGCCTGCTCAATGTCCAGCGCACGGCTGCCCTCATAGAACTGAGTGGAGCCGGGCGCGACGCCTTCCCTATCGTAGGTGATATCACAGCCTTCGTCGATGGCTGCGGAGATCGCATGGCCAGCTTCGGCCGGCCAGCGCCTTAGCTCGAAGCGAAACTTGCCGGCTCGCTCCACCTGCAGTGGCCACCAGCCGAGGCATGATTGGCCCTTGCGAACTTGGGCTTGATTCCAGACCTGCATGCCATCCGAGCGTAGATCGTGCGTGCGGAGAATGACCTCGCGACCGTTGCCGATGAAGAATGGGGTCTCCCGGTCTGCCTGAGCCGCGCAGAGCGTCCACCAGTCTTCATAGCCTGCCCGTAGTTCTGCGACGATGTCGGGGTGGTCGCTTGCCACATTCTGCGTCTGGCCAGGATCTACCGTTAGGTCGTAAAGCTCGTGACGGTTCACCAGGCGCCAGCGATTCTTCATCACGCAGCTCTGGCGCCATTTCACTGGGTCGGCCACACGCTGGGTATCGGTCACGACCATTCTTTCGGACCAGTGGTCGCTTGTCTCCCCATGCAGCAGGGAGACAAGGCTTTCGCCGTGGAATGTGTGGGCGCCCGGGGCCACCTGGCACATTTCGAGAAGTGTGGGCATGAAGTCTGTGTAGCCGGAGAGGGTATCAATCCTCCGTGGCGTGTCTCCTAGCCCTGCTGGCCAGCGCATCAGAAATGGAATTCTGTGTCCGCCTTCATACGGGCTTCCTTTGAGGCCACGCATGCCGGAATTATAGGCATCCTCGCCACCGCCGGCGCCGGTCTGACCGTTATCGCTCATGAAGATGAGGATCGTGTTGTCCTCCAGTTCCAGCTCTGCCAGTTTGGCCCTGAGTCTGCCAAAGTTTTCGTCGATATTGGTGATCATGCCGAGAAACCTGGCGTAGGTCTCACTGATGTCGGCATCGTCATAAAGGTCGCGATAGCGTGGCTCGACGTTGAACGGTCCGTGGGGGGCGTTGGTCGAGATCATGCAGAAGAAGGGCTCGTCGCGATGTTCCTCGATAAAGCACATGCCTTCGCTGAAGAAGACATCGGTGCAATAGCCGTCAAACTTCTTGGGTTCGCCATTGGCCAAGTAGGTGTCGTCAAAGTAGTCGTTGCCCCACCAGTCTGGTTGCTGGCTGATGCCACCGCCGCCATGGTAGATGGCGGTTTGGAAGCCACGGTCCTCCGGACGATAGGGATGATCATCGCCCAGATGCCACTTGCCAAAGATTCCTGTTCGATAGCCGGCTTCGCCCAGCGCGGTGGGGAGGGTCCATTCTTCGCGGCGGAGCAGGGATCTGCCGCCGATCGTGTGCCAGACGCCGGTGGAGTTACAGGTGTGCCCAGTCATCAGGCCGGCGCGAGTTGGGGCGCAGGTAGTGCCCGAGTGAAAGTCTTCGAACCGTGTGGCGCGTGCGTGAAATCGATCCAGTTCCGGGGTCTGGACAAAGGGATGGCCGTGGCAGCCCATTGGTGGATAGCCCTGGTCATCAGTGATCACAAATACGATATTCGGTTGGGACTTGGACATGGGGGCAGATCCGCGGCAGGCTGAGGGAAACGAAGGTGATCGCCGTACACTATGTAGTATGCGGTACGATCTAACTTGAATGAGCGACTGAAGGGTGAAGGGGGAGAAGTGTGGGGCAGAAAAATGAGCTGGCAGAAAAATCAGATCCTGCCAGCCGGCCGACCGCAGGGAGACGGGCTCCCTGCAAGGGGGCAGCGGAGCGACAAACACGCTGAATAACGCGAAAACAAAACCGGGAAGCGCGAGTGAGGGCGAACTTCAAACTTCTAAATTCAAACTCTCCACGCGCCATTTTTAAAACCGCGTGGATCGCATTCATGCGGCTGAGGCTTCTGGTGATTTCATTGACGCCTTTGAGAAATCGATGGGCCGCCGCAAGCGGACGAAAAAGGAAATCGCCGAGTACAGGGCCATTCAGAAATCTACGGAGAATAAGGTTGAAGAGTGGCGAGTATTATTGACTGATGAGGACATCCAGAGGGCCTTGGTGCCGGAAAAGGCTGCCGCTCAAATCGAGTCTGCAAGACAGCGCGGATTCAGGACGCCGCATAAATAATGCCCGCGGAGGAAGGCCGGAGAAGTTTGAGTGGGTAAGTTTGTTTACTTTGAAAATATTTTCACGGAACATGTGTCACCAACAGGTGACCGAGGCACAGTATAATTTCGGTGAATAAGTGATTGAATGGCTGTACACAACGCAGCTTCAAGTGGATGCAGGGTGGTCTACGCGGCGTCCGGCCGGATTTACGTGGTGGGCCCATCAGTATGCGCAGACCATCGAGATTGCGGCTGAAGAGCCCGGGCCTGGTGGTGAGATGAGCTACCTGGTTTCTGTGCGGACCGATGTCGTGCGAGAGATTCCGCCGGAGCTGTACTAGGGAGATGCTGTCAACTAGATCGGGGCCTACGCCGCCATGTGGGGGCCGGTTTATGACGAGAAGGCAGGGACGCTGCAGCTATGCTCTCTGGTGCGCGTCCACCCGGGGATCGCCCACTGGATGCAGCACTTAATCAGCGTGGCCGCGGTGCTGCAATTCGAGGCTGCGCCGTTAATAGCAGATGCGTTTGTATCCTTCTTGGGCCAAGCGTCTTCAGTATGGCAAGAGGAAGAGTTCAACGCTATCTGTGAATCCCACATGCAGGTGCCACTGGCGCTGTTCGCGAGTGCTGGTGGCTCGGGGGGACCGTTGAATTTCTATTTGGCGAGATGAGTTCGCTTTGCCAGACGACCGGCGACCAGCCGCATCCAGTGCGGGCAACGGGTTGGTTGGCGATCCGGCAGTCTTTTCCGGTGGCGCTGGATGACCCAGTGGCGGGGCCGGCACTGGCAAGTGATGCTGAATCGGCAGGAGTTGCTGAAGAGCATGTCTGGGTATGGCTTCGGCAGCTTTCATTTCAGCCTTGGCATGGTGCATTTCTCGAGCTTTCTGCCGAACGCGGTCTACAAGCCGGGGCTGCTGGAGAACTTCTACTATGGCTGCGCAGGCAGGGCCATGGAGCTATCCGAGATTCTCACCGAAGAGACCTCGCCCGATGCGCAAGACGCGACGCAGCTGATGATGGAGTTGCTCTCAGACGAGACAGATTAGCCGCTCACTGCCAGTACGAGAAGGAGGAGAAGGAGAAGTGGGGGCTGGATAGACGCTTGTTTTTCAAAAGCACGGTGGCTGCTGGCGTGAGCAAGAGAGGAATTGCACGAAGAGGACGCCGAGCGCACAGAGGGAGAGACGAGAGGCAGGGCTGAGGAGGGGAGAAAAGAGAATTTCACAGGAAGGTGGGAAGGAAAGGAGGGCAGCGCCCCGGGCTGCCTGCGCCGCGCCTATGCGAGTTGGGCGAGTTTGCGCAGCTGCCACTCCATGCCTAGCAAGAGCAGAACCACGAGGAAGAAGCCCACCGAGCCCCAGAGCTCACGGTCCTGGCGGTAGGCGCGGACGCTGGTTTGCTCGGGCACCAGTTCGGGGATGCGCTCAAACTCGGCGAATGGCAGGTAGGTGTCGCTGGCGTCGACGAGGGCATTGCGGTTAAGAGCAAGCTGTTCGAACTCAGCGCGCGTGTCTTCGCGGACGTCCACTTGGACCGCCGCCGAGATGTCTTCATCGGGAATGCCCAGCACCGAGGGACGGAGGGTGTAGGTGCCGATGGGCAAGCCTTCGAGGCGAGCCTGGTACTCATTCGAGACATCCGAAAGGGGGCTGAACGCCGCGGACCGGACCGGCGTGCCGTCGCTGTCGTAGGCCATGACCGAGGCTGTGGCGCCGGTCAGCCCCGCTTTGTGGGTGTCGAACAGGCGGGCTCGGACGATGATGGTTTCGCCGGGTGTGATCGAGGTGTGGGAGGTGCTCAAGCGCACGTAGGTGCCGCCAGCGCTGGTTTGGGCGCGGGTGCCTGAGAAGAGGAGCTGATTCCAGATGCGGCGATGGTGCTGGGGACCCGCGCGGACGCGCCAGCGCCAAAACTCGTCGCTGCCGACATACAGAATTTGGCCGAGTCCGACGTTGGCTCTGGCTAGCAATGGCGGCCCGCTCTCGGTGGCAACCAACGTGTCCGCATTGATGGCGGTCTGGGTGTCGGCCCGGAGCCAGGAAAGGCCTGGGAGTTGCTCCCAGAGTTCGCGTGAGTCGCTTGCGGACTCCGCAAGTTGGACGAGACCGTCCGCCGCTTCCAGGCTGACATAGGTCGAATAGACTGGCCGGTTTCGGTGCTGAGCGGCTGTGCCGCTGTTGACGGCTGGGCGTACGGGAAGCAGCCGCCCGAGCGGGGTGAGCTGCCACGCCGCGGGCATGTGTCGCGGGCCAGCCAGGGCGACGAGGGTTCCTCCTTGATCGACCACGAAGCTGCGGATGTTCTGGATGTTGGCGGCGGACAGCGCTCGCGGGTCGACGTCTCCGAGAATCAGCAAGTCGTACTGGTCCAGATTGAGCGGCCGGTCTTCTGAGTCGCGGGAGCGCACGTCGAGGTAGCGGGCCTCATAGTCGATGCGGCGGTCTTCAGACATGAACTGCTCGAGAAAACGCGCTTCCCAGCGCGGAAATCCCTCGAGCAGCAGGACGCGCATGGAATCGCCAAGTACGTCAAGGGTGAGTTCGGCTCGATTGTTCTCGGGGATGGATTCACCGTCGAGCACTTCGGCATGCAACGCGTAGCGATAGCGGCCAGGCAGGTCTTCGCGCAGATGAAAGGTGACGACTCTGGTGTCAGGGCCAGGGGCGAGATCGAGGGTGCGATCGAGCTTGCCATTCCGGGTCAGTGAGAGTTTCAGCCACTGGTCGGCGAACCCGTGCCGGGAGACATCTGCTTGAAGCAATAGCGAATTTCCGGCAAAGACGGAGCGCGGTGCCTGCAGTCGATGGACCCGCACGTCCTGCGGCGGGCTGTCCCGGGCAGCGCCTACGGTGATCAGCAGCGTGCCGGCAGAGTCCAATCTGGGGCGAAGTTCTTGCAGCGTCAGGCCGCCGGTGACATTTCCGTCCGAGATAAGCACGACCGCGGCCACTGGGCGATCCTCGAGGATGTCGAGGACATCTGCGATTACGCTGCCCTGGCGGCTTGCGTGCTGACGGGAACTGGGCAGATCGAGGGGGTGGATGGGAGAGACCGGTTCGGCAAGCGAGAATACGCTGACTTTGCCGCGCTTATTCAGGCGATGCAGGAGCGAGGTCTCGCCGCCTTCGAGCAGAAGGTCGCAGAGCTCGCGTCTTGTTTTGGTGTGTAACGCGGCCAGAACCTGCTTTACCTGGTCGTGGGCCAGGACGCTGGATATCGCTGCCTGGCGGTACGCTTGCAGGCCGGTCGCAAGCTGGCCGAATTGGGCAGTCAGATCTGGGGCGGGCGCATCTGGGACAGCGGCCTTGAATAGGGCGATTTGAATGCGCTTGAGTGTGGTTTGCCACGGGCGGTAGGCAGCGTTGGCTTCCGGCTGATCCGGCTGGACATAGGCCAATGCGCCAGGGGAGGGGACGGCTTGCTCGAAGACGTCGAGTTGCTCCCCAAGCCGCTGCAGGTCGAAGCTGTCTACCTGCGCGAGGAGACGGGCTGCCTCAAGCGCTTCTTCCGCGCGCTCAAAAGTGGCGATGAGATCATGGGTCTTTAACTGGCCTAGGGCATTTGCCGTCTCAAGTAGCTCTTCATCTGTCCAGGCATCTACGCAGTTCATGGACTTACTTGTGTCCATGATAACTGCAATATGGGCTTCCTCCCGGACTTCCTGTACCCGGCTCATGACGGGCTCCATAAGTGCGAGCACGAGCAAGACCAAAACGCTACCGCGCAGTACCGGGAGAATGCGCTTCCAAGGAGCGGGGAGCTGGTAACGCGCGTAGACAGCGATGGTAAATGCACCGGTCAACAGCAGCAGCAACCCGATTACGAGCAGCGGGAGCCCAGTGGCGAAGCGAAAAGTCATGATGAGTACCTCTCGCCGAGGATCAACTCTGTGCAGAGCAGGAGCAGGGCGCAGATCAGGAACAACTGCCACCAGTCCTGCACCTCTTCCTCCTCAGCGACGGCGTCCCGCAGCGCCTGTGGGGCGGCCATGACGGCGGCATCTAGCTGGCTGGAGACATGCCCCCAGCGTTTGCTGGGCAGCACGGTGAAGTCTGACTCGCCGGTGGCCAGTCTCGCCGCGAACGCGCGCTCAGGCAGCGACGGGTCCGTGGGGCGCACCCAATAGGCACCCGGATCAGTCGTATCCCGATGCGTGAGGTGCCAACCGTCTACATCCTGCACCAGTTTCGTATCGTAGTGGGTATCGGGTGTCTGCACGCGAACGCTGGCCGACTTGGGCGCTGTCTGCAATTGGGCTAAATAGGTGAAGGATCGGCCTTGGTCCACATTCAACGGTGGCTGCTCGCTACTGCCGAGGTCCAGGATGAGCGTGTGCAACAGCGGGACAAAGGCGGCTGTGAGCGGGAGGTTGGACCACTCGGCGGACAGCGGAGTCAGGATCGTGACGGTGGAGCCATGCCCATAGCGTTGGTAGGAAATAAGCGGGCGATCGGCGATCTCGGCCAGTCGCTGCGAGGTCTCCGCCTCCTCCCCGCCGCGACAGCGCCGAACCTCAACGGTACGCAAGGCTTCTGGCGGCATCTGCGCCCGCCGCCAGATCGGTGATTCCACCAATGCCGGTGTGGCCTGTTGTGGGATCGTGTACTCCTCAGTGGGGTGAATCGCAATGAGGCCCTCACCGCCTTTGTAGAGGCGAGCCAGGCCAGCAGGACTGCTCTCAGGGCCACAAGCCACGAGCAGGCCATTTCCTTGCTGCACGAACTGCTCGAGGGCGAAGACCGTATACTGCCGGAGGGACGGGACATCTGTGAACACTAGAACGTGGGCATGTTGTAGAATCGTGGTCAGGTTCTGCTCGAACTCGGCGAAATCGATATTGCTGATGGTAAAGATTCGCTCGTCGTCGTCTGCTGCTCGGAGTGCCTCGTGGACAAAGGCAGCTTCGGGCAGGTTGCGATTGCGATTGACCACGACCACCGGTACGGTCTCTTCCACTTTCAGAGCCAGGTGCGCGGTATTGTCCGCAGTAAAGCGATCGCCCTCAATCTTTACCGAGCAGACCTTCGGGCCCGGAGCCGCGAATGTTACCGGAAATGAGAGCGTGTTATCCCCCGGCCAAAACTCCAGGTTCTGTAATTCTGCAGGCTGACCAGTGACCGAGAATGTGGCTGTCCCGCGGACGACCGACGAGGAGGGATTGGTGACGATGGCCTCGAACCGTTCCGGGAGGGCGGGATGAGAGATAGGGCCGCGGCGTTGTAGGCTGTGCACGTACAGGTTTGGCGCGGCAGAGAGCGCCTTGCTGAATAATATATAGTGAGCAGGCTGCACTGGAAGCGTGGCTCGCTGCCGCCGAAGCTGCTGCCAACGGGCATCGTCCTGTGGCCAGTTCACCGCCTGCTGGTCGGTCAGAATAACCACGCGTCGCCGGGAATGCTTGGAGGCTTGGAGGACCAGGTAGGCCTGCGAGATTGCCGCAGGTAGCTCGCCTGAGTCGTAGCTGGGCTTGGCCGCCTTCAGCGCGCGTCGCAGCGCCTCGCGGTCATAGGTAGGCTCGTCGAACAAAACGCGCGGTGTGGTGCCAGCAAGCACGATGGACATATCATCGGCGGACGCCATCTGGGCGATCATGATCAACGCCGCTGCTTGCGCCTGACTAAACGGCGTCGTCCCACTCGCGTTCTCTTGCAACATGGAAAAGGAGGTGTCCAGCACCAACACCCAGCTGACAGGCCGTGGCCCAAGCTGGCCGCCAGAACGGCTCACCGGACGTGCGGCCGCCAGGGCCAGCAGGGCCACGATGGCCATGCGGACCAAGAGCAGCAGCAAGGCGTGGAGGCGGAGCGACCGCGCTCGAAGGCGTAAAGAAGACTCGACAAACATCATGCCGCCAAACGGCACCACCTGATGGCGAGCGCGGTTGAACAGATGGATGAGCACGGGCACGAGCATGCCCAGCAGTGCCCAAAGCATGTTTGGCTCCAAGAACCTCATCGGCGCAAGCGTGCGGACAAATACTGGGCCATCTGGCGCTGAAACGGCTCGTCCGTAAACATTTGGACAAAGTCGATGTGCAGCCGGTGACATGCTTCGCGAAGATGGCTGTTATGGGCCTCGAACTGCTCAATGTAGGATCGGCGCAGGCGAACTGGATCCGCAAGCGAGGCCTCGCCTGTCTCACGCGATTGAAACTGCGTGACCCCGGCAAATGAAAAGGTGGCCTCTTGCCGATCCAGAATCTGGAACAGAATGACCTCGTGCTTGCGCTGCGAAAAATGGGTGAGCCCGCGGATGATTGCCTCGGCATCGTCGAATAAGTCCGAGACGATCACGATTAGCGCGCGGCGCGTGAGCCGATGCGAGAGCTGCTCAAAGACGTCTCCCAGAGCAGCCCGGCCCTGGGTGCCGACAGGTGCTTGGCATTGTTTGAGTCGATCAAGAATCGCCATCAGGTGCTTGCGCGTCGCTGCCGGCGGCAGGAAGGTCTGCTCGCCGCTGTCGAAGGACATAAAGCCCACTGCGTCCTGTTGTCGGTTCAGCAGATAGGCGAACACTCCACAGACGTAGCGCCCGTACTCGATCTTCGCGACTGAGCCGCTGGCATAGCCCATTGACCCCGTGCAGTCCAGAGCCAGGCAGGCCCGCAGCGAGGTGTCCTCCTCGTACTGCTTCACATACAGGCGATCCAGTTTGCCCACCAGCCGCCAATCCACATGCTTGGGGTCATCGCCGGGTGAATAGGGGCGATGCTCATCGAACTCGATCGCAAACCCCTTGAACGGAGAGCGATGCAGGCCCGTCATGAAGCCTTCGACCACCCGATGGGCCAGGACTTCGAACGCTCGATACCGCGCCAGTCGGGCGGGGGCAAGGCCACCGGGCATATCATTCATTACAGTGCCTCAACTCGTGCGAAGTCGGGTCTCGTCCACGATGCGCGAAATCACCTGGTCGCTCGTGATGCCTTCAGAGTCGGCATTGAAATTTGTGGTCAGGCGATGGCGCAACACCGGCTTTGCCAGCGCCTTCACATCATGGCAGCTGACATAGCAGCGGCCTTCCATCAGAGCGCGGGCCTTGGCCCCAAGAATGAGATTCTGGCCCGCCCGCGGCCCGGCTCCCATCTCGATCCATTCCTTCACAAAGTCGGGAGCAATCGGGTCCGACGGCCGGGTCTTCCGGATCAGCTCAACCGTGTATTCAAAGACGTGGTCGCCGACCGGCACGCGGCGCACCAGTTGCTGGAGTTCGATCACCTGCTCAGCGGTCAGGATTGGGCTGACCTCATAATTCTCGTCCACCGTAGTTTTCTTGAGAATTTCGATCTCATCCTTGGGGGGCGGGTAGCGCAGCACCACATTCATCATAAAGCGGTCGAGTTGCGCTTCGGGCAGCGGATAGGTCCCTTCCTGGTCGAGCGGATTCTGAGTGGCCAGTACAAAGAATGGGGGCGTGAGTGGGTACGTCTGGTTCCCCGCGGTGACCTGCCGTTCTTGCATCGCCTCGAGCAGCGCGGCCTGCGTCTTGGGCGGCGTGCGGTTGATCTCATCGGCCAGCACCATATTGGCGAAAACTGGCCCTTGGTAGAACGAAAACTCGCGTTTGCCAGTCTCTGGGGATTCCTGGATGATCTCCGAGCCGGTAATATCTGAAGGCATCAAATCTGGTGTGAACTGGATTCGCTTAAACGAGAGCTGCAGAACCCGCGCCATAGTCGAGACGATGAGGGTCTTGGCCAGGCCTGGCAGCCCCACCATAAAGCAATGCCGATCCGTAAGCAGGGCCACAAGCAGACACTCGATGGCGTCATCCTGGCCCACAATCACTTTGCCTACTTCACGGCGGATCCTTTTTGCGATCTCCGCAACTCGCTCCGCGTCCTCAACTTCACTCATCGTGTCATCCCGGCGTCCGATCCGCTGTTCCCTAACCATACAGCGTCCCGGCCCGCTTTGCTGCGTCAATCGCCACATCGAGGCTTAGACTTGGTATTCACAGACCGCCTGCATTTGCGATACCCGGCAGAGAGGCGGCTATTTCCTGGCAGACACCTATTCCGAGAGTAGACGAAGTACCTTTGCGACGCAGCCATCCATGTCCTCCTTCAACTGATAAACCCAGAACCTGCAAATCTTCCAGCCATGGCTCATCATCTGTTCATCACGCCAGACATCGTCATCCTTCCTCCCGCCTCCTGCCGTTCTGTGACAACCCTCTCCATCAACTTCAATATCCAGCTTGATGGGGGATAATACACCGAGATCCAGAAAACGTCCTGCAACCGGATATTGTGGAATTGCCTGGATTCCGGCATCTATCAACGCCTCATGAAGCTTCTTTTCTCAGGAGAGTCGTACGGCCCCTCCGTATTCCTTTCAGCTCTCTGGGTAGTTACAGGTGTATCTGGTACTATGCAATGTACTCAGTCAGCCCCCGGAGTGTAGGAGGAAACCCATGGCTAATCGCAGATAGCCTGGCTCTTTGAGCCGGTTCGTCGCATGCCAGCAAATGTCAAGACTCTTGTCCACCGTGGCATATCTATAATTTGCGCACTTCAAGCGCTTTGGCTTTTCGAACAAGCGCAGGCAGGTTGGCCCAAGCGCTTATCGCGGTTCCGGCGTTGGGGTGCAATTGCAGGGCGCCCCCGACTTCCGTCGCTGGCTACGAAACACCCGTCCATCGGTTCGCTCGATTTCCCGCGTTCGGCAGCGAGCTTCCAGGCGAGACGCTATAATCGGGATTGAGAGCAACGTATAACGAACCGAATCGGCAGCGCTGAGGCGGATATCTACGGGGTTAACGGAAAGAGGCTCAGCGTTGGCACAAACCGCAGGGCTCCAACACAATCCCCTGCATGGAGGGGAGGGGGCGAGACCGACATCAAGCAAGATGTTTTTGAAGGAACGATGGTAATCTTCCGGGCTGTCGACATTTGTCATGCCGACAGAGAAGGCGAACGCCACCGATCACGGCTATGCACCCCTGGCCGGTATGCCGGGGAGCCAAGCATCGTTTGATGCGGGGGAGAAGCTGGGCGCGGAAAGCTAGCTGGTGAGGGTCTAGCAAATTGAACAAGGATTGGCCTGGCATTCGAACGATCTTGACAGCGTGATGAAAGCGCTTACGACTTAGTATGTCGCGAGTCTTGCGAGGAGAAGCTATGAAGCAGTTGTTGCTCTGTTTGGTATGGTGTCTGCCGTGGTCCTTGATGGGGGCGCCCGCCGAGAGGCAGGATGTCAATTTTCTGGTCATCACAGCGGATGATATGAATTGGAACAGTGTTGGCTGTTTCGGCTCGCCAATGGAAGGGATTACGCCAAGTCTGGATCGGCTGGCAGGGCAGGGGATGCGCTTTGCCCAAGCACATGTGGCGTCCACGGTCTGTATGTCATCCCGGAATGCGATCAATAGCGGCAGGCTCCCGCATCGCAGCGGCGGTGAAGGGTTTCATCATTTTCGCCTCTCGGACATTTCCACGATCCCACGCACGTCGAGCCGGAACGGTTACCGCGTGGGCATTCTTGAAAAAGTCAGTCACAGCACGCCGTACCCAGATGCACCGTGGGACCTGGCGGAGGAAATGGGCCGGAACACGGAGTTGTTTTACGAGGAGGCAGGCGCGTTTATGGAAGACGCAGCCAAAGCTGGAAGGCAATTCTATCTGGTTGTGAATTCGCACTACCCACATCAGCCATACCATACGCACTCGTCGGAAGGCCAGGAACTGAGCAGTCGTAAAGGAAAACCGGCATGGTCACACCTCGGGCCTATCTTCCACCCGGCTGAAGTTTTCGTGCCCGAGTACGTACCGGACACGCCTGAAGTGCGCGGAGAATTGGCTGACTACTACTGTTCCGTACGGCGTTGCGATTATGTTGCTGGCCGTCTGATCGACCTGCTGGAGGTCAGGAAGATCGCCCAAAATACGATTGTCTTCTTTCTCGCTGATCATGGGATGAGCGCCCCGTCGGCCAAGGGAAATGCGTATCCTAACAGCACGCGTACGCCGACCATTGTGCGCTGGCCGGGGAAGATCACACCGGGCACTGTCGACACACGCAACTTTGTCTCGACGATGGATATTTTCCCGACGCTGCTGGACGTGGCGGGGATCAAATTCCCGGGTGGATTCGACGGAGTGAGCCTGTTGCCAGCGTTTGCCGGAAAAGATCTAGCAGACCGCGGCGATGTCTTCTTTACCCAGTTCTATGCGAAGAATGGGAATGGCCAATACAATATGCGGACAGCGCTAACCCACAGGTATGCCTACGTTTTCAATGCCTTTTACAACGGCCAGCGGCTCTACACCACCACGTCGCTCAGCCGGAGCTTCTTCCAGGCCATTGTCAGTTTGGGGAAGGCGGATCCCGCGTGGAAGGCGCTGCCCAGTTTTTGCTGCACGCGCCCCGAAATTCACTTGACCACTGGCTCCGTTTGGCGGCACCACTTCTCTCAGAGACATGCGTTTGGCCGATGAAGTGCTTTTCGAAAAAGGCCTAGTGGTCGGCAGAATGCCAAGCGAGGTAGTTATGACCTGTTGGCTCGATCCTGAGGCCCACCTGGCGGCGAAGCGAGCCAATAAGCGTGGGCCTAAGAAGAAGCCGCGCGATAAGAAGTAGGGTATTCCTTTTCACCGCCTCCACAGGAGATCTCATGTCCACACTTACTCGGCTACCGCCCTCAATCAAGATCGGGGTTTTCCTAGTCTTTGCAGTCCTGGCTCAGTGTGCGCAAGGGAAGCCCAATGTCGTTTTCTTGCTCGCCGATGATATGAACCGAGATAGCTGGGGGACTTACGGCAATACCGACTGCAAAACCCCAAATATCGATAAACTAGCCAGTGATGGCCTGCGCTTTGATCGGGCGTACTGCTCGGTGGCGATGTGTGCGCCATTTCGTCAGGAACTCTACAGTGGTCGCTCGCCTTGGCGGACCGGGACGCTACACAATCACTCGAAATCAAAGCCAGATACCAAGAGCATTCCGCACTATCTCAAGCCGCTCGGTTATCGCGTGGCCCTGCTTGGTAAGTCACATGTCGGGCCCAAGCAGGCCTACCCCTTCGAGTATATTGCTGGCCGCAATAAGTCACAGGACCAGAATCAGCATTATCTGGAGGAGACTCGGGCCTTTCTCGACTCATGCCAAAGCGAGAATAAGCCCTTCTGCCTGTTTATCGCGTCGAACGACTCGCACGCGCCGTTCACTACTGGTGATCGCAGCGCCTATGACGCCGACTCGTTGATAGTACCACCGTATTGGCTGGACACGCCAGAGCTGCGAGCCGAGCTGGTGAAGTACTACGCTGAAGTCAGCAACTTCGATGTGCTGGTGGGAATAATTCGGGGCGAACTTGAATCGCGAAAGCTGTGGCAGAATACGCTGTTCATTGTCTGTAGCGAACAAGGCACGCAACTCCCATTCGCCAAATGGACCTGCTACGACAACGGCCTGCATACGGGCATCGTGGCGCATTGGAGCGGCATGACCAAGCCAGGGGCGACTTGTACGGAACTGATCGCCACTGCGGACATCGCCCCCACGTTGGTAGAAGTGGCAGGCGGCAGCATTGCGGCAGGCGACTTTGATGGCAAAAGCTTGCTCAAGACTCTTCGGGGCGAGACGCAGGTCTTGCATGACTATGTCTATGGCGCCTTCACCAACTGCAACATCATCGACAATCGGGAGCGCGTTTATCCGATCCGGGTGATTCGGGACAAGTCCTTTTCGCTGATCTACAACCCGAATCACGGCTCGCAGACTTCCAATGTCACGCTCAGTGTCGCCAAGCGCATGCTGGGAGACCCGAGCCAGCAGGGCACGGGCATTGGCGCGTCGTGGGTGAAGTTGGCACGCAAGGAGCCCGGCACCAAAGCTCTGGTACATAAATTGTATCATCGTCAGGAATACGAGCTCTACAATCGCCAAAACGATCCTTACGAGCTCAAGAACGAGATCGATAACCCAGAGTATCGCACTGTCGTTAGCCGACTGAAGAAGGACCTCCGAGCGCGCCTGAGCCAGGTCGGCGATGCGAGCCCGATAGAGACAGAAGAGAGGATTATCGCCAACAAGGCTCCCACCCTTAAGAAGAGGAAAAGGGGGAAAAAGTAGGACGGGGCCTTTGTGTCCTTTAGCTGCAGTTGTCCATGAAATGTTCTTTTGGTGTTCTTGTATTAGGTCGTGGGGTGGTGTACTGCTGCCGCTGTGGAGCAACGGGCTTCGCTTCGGTCTCTGCGGCCTCTTGGGGACAGCGCATGGCCTCGCACTGTCCTGTGCGCTACAGATGCGGAGTTCGCACTGGCGCTGGAGATTGGCATGCAGGGTTGGTTACGGGGAAAGCGGTTCTGGACTGGTACTGCGGCGGTGCGCTTGCCGGCATGCATCTGGGAGAGGCGGGGGGCCGGTAGCTGCCTGTCATCTGGGCCGAGTTATTGACGCAGCTGTCGCGGCGTTGATCGTGCGTGGCAGAACGTATTTTGGGCGTGTTGGCAAGACGGCAGCTGGGTGCTCAGGAGCAATGGACGATAGGGGGCAATTATAGAGGTGGGTGCGTCCAGACACTGCACCGTAAACCACTCCATCTTTACCCCATTCCGACTCTGCTCTTGTGCTCGTCGGCCTGACTATGTTCAGTCGAGCTTGCCGAAGGACGGGGGCAGGCTGCTCTCGCTTAGATTTTCAAGCACATCCTTGGCTGGGCCGCTTGGAAGCGAGAGGCCAGCGGTGGTAAAGATCCGGGCAGCAAGCAAATGCTCTGGCTCGGTAGTGACTCGGTAGCCCAGCGCGGTCTCGCGCAGGAAGTGCACATCGTAGGCGAGTGACTTATTGTAGGGATCATCCGGGGACTGAGCGCGGACGAGGAAGAAGAGATAGTCGCGAGGAATGCCATCGAATGTGCTCTTTACTTTGCCCATCCCGAGTACGGTAATCCGGGTCTGCTCCTTGCCATAGGGCCACATGCCCGCAAGTTTCTGGTTCTGCTCGTCGGCAGTGGTCAGTTGGCGTCGAATCGTATCGTCACCTGCGGCAATGTAGTACTTGCGCTCGCCCGTGTACAAGGAGGCTAGATAAAGCTCGAGAACTCCGATTGAGGTCTTGACATCCACAGTCCAGATCGCATTACAGGAGAAATAGACGGGCGGCGCGTGAAGGCTGATTCCGTAGTGGCGGCGCAGCTGTGGGAAGGAGCGTGGAATTGCGCCAGCGCGCTGCATGCTGAACTCCTCCTCGGCCGCCATGATCAAGCCAGGCTCTGATTCGTTCTCGCGGTAGTGCTGAATCAGTCCGCCGTAAGTTTCATTGACCAGCTTGCGTCGCGCTGCAATGCGCTTTTTCTTGGCACGTGCGCGTTCAAGCTCGCGGATATTACGGCTCTCGCGAAGGTGACGGTGGTCAATGTACTGCAGGCCATCTGACAACAGACTATCGCGCAAGGCCACGTCCAGCGGCTCGACCATGAAGCGTGTGCTGCCAGCATCAGAACGGGCAAAGATGATGTCTGCTGTGGCGGGATTGTCCGCATCGTGTCGTTCGTAGGTAACGACGAGGAAGGCCCACCAGCCAAGTTGAAACTCATTGCCTTGGCGCAGGATTGCCTGGCGGTAGATGAGAGGTTTGTGGCTGGCGTTGCGCCAGCGTCTCTCGAGGCGCTCGATCCGCTTGTGGACCGGAGTGGTCGGGTTGGGCCAGAAGAAGTCAAGAAATCGCTGACCGGTAATCTTGTTATCGTACAGCAGGTCATAGATTTTCTGAACTTCAATCGGGTCGGAGTACTCCGCTTCGAGCTGTGGGGTGGGCTCGAGGTGGGCCACGTGCCAGACGCCCAGATCCCCTGCGCGATGATCGGGCGGGGGGGGCTCGTCAGCGTGCGCGATCCCGCAACAAATCGCGAGTGCAAGGCAGCAGCGCCGCATAAGGGGGGACGATAACACTGGAGCCCGAACTATTGCTTGGCGGGCGTTGGCTTGGGAGGCACTGCCGACTTAGGTGTTGCTGGCGGCTTGGGAACGATGATTTGTGTCGTGACTGGCTTTGTCGTGCTCTTGCCGTTGACTGTGATCGTGAGATTGGTGGTGGTGTAGGCGGTACGTACGGGCGCGTACTCGGAATCAATCTTGAGCTTAATGGCGATGGTGCCTTTGGCAGGTACAGACAGCGGCGGGGCATCCACCACTGTCAGGTATTCCGCCAGCGCATTCCGCACCTGGATGTTGTCGACTGAGATCGGAGAGGCGGTGTTGTTCTGCAACTTTACCGAAGCTGTGTCTGAGGTGAAGGCATCATTTTCGTAGCGGAACATGAAGCGTCCATTGACCATGAAGTCCGTCTTGATGAAGGCTGTGAAAGGGAAAACCTGGCTTTTTTTCTCCGGGTCATTGGTGTTGAAGGTGAGGTTTTTCGTTTGCTTGTTGTACTTGCCGCGCGGGTTGAATGTTAGGGTGACAGATCCTTCTTCGCCCGGTTCGTATTCCTTCTTGTCGAGCTTCCCTGTCGTGCAGCCACAGGACGCCTTGACGGAGGAGATAATCAGTTTTTGGTCACCGGAGTTTTTGAATTTCACATCGTGCGAAACCTTTTCCTTATCAGTGATTTCGCCGAAATCGTGCGAGCTTCCATCGGTGAAGGTCAGGGTTTGCGAGAATGCCAGGAGAGGAATAAAAGCTGTGATCAGGAGAAAACGAGCCATGGGAACTCCAAGTAAGAGGGTATTAGGAGGACGGAGAAGGGGCCGGTCAGCCGATACCCGGTGAATCAGAGGTGCTTCTCTGGATCGTGAGGCAATGTATCTGACTCGGTGACTCCGGCGAAGGTTGCTTGAGAAGGGGAAATCAATCAGTTCTCGCGAGAGGTAGTACTAGAGGAAAGGGAGCCAGCCCTTCTTGCGTTGATCCTGGCGAACTTCCTGCAGCTCAGCTTCTCCGCGCCGCTCTTCGTCGCGGCGGAACTTGTCCAGTTCGCGGTCCTGAAGGCGCAAGCGTTGATCTTCATCGCGGTCACGCTCTCTGTGGACTCGTTCGAGATACTTGGCTTTCTGTGCCTCATAGCGGAGGCGGGCATCCTCCTGCTCTTGGAGGGCATGATGACGGGAGTTGCTCAGATCGCGCCGTTGGAGGTCCAGCTTGGCCAACTCGTCCTTGAGGATTTCCTTGCGATCATCAAGACCGTTCTCTCGATTCTCCTTGGAAATTCGCTCGCGGGCGGCAGACTCCATCGCCCGTAGTTTGGACATATCGACTTCGCGCTCGTAGGTGTCGAGTTCCTCGCGGCGCTTCTTGCGCTTCTCTGAATCTGCAAGGTAGTTCTCCATCTGTTGGCGATAGACGGCAGACTTGCGAGCCATCCGTTCGCGCTCGCGTTCGCGTGAATTGTTATAACGTTTGAGGAAGCGGGTCTTATCTCTCTGAAACTCAGCCATCTGTCGTTCCTGCTCCATGCGGGCAATCTCGGCAGCTTCCGAAGATGCGCGACGGCGGTCTTCTTCTTGGACTAACAGGCGGTGACGATTGGCAGCTTCTGACAGCTCTGCTTCGCGCTCGAGGACTTCGGCTTGACGCTCTGCCTCGCCGGCCATTTTTACCGCATAGCGTTTTGCCTCTTCGGCATTGCGCGCCGACCATTCGGACTCATCAAGCTCGCCTTCAAAGCTCAAGCCGCCGGATGCTGCTAGAATTTCGGTGTTAAGAATGACGACATCTGCGCTTTCTTTTGATTTAGCAAGTCGTTCGATGGAGCGCTCAACGCGTCGTGTCTGCGATTCCAATCGACGTTCGGTGGCTTTCACTTGGCGGAGCTGCTGGAGGTCTCCGTAAGCGGTGCCTGCGTTCCGCGCAGACGATATCATTTGGGTGGCTTCGTGGTGGCGAATATAGCCGCTTCTGGTGACAATTACGGCGCCGTGGCGACGTTCTAGGCTGGTGGTAGGATCGTCGCCGTCGCGGAAGGCGAAGGTGGCGGCACCGGTGCGGACATCTAGGCCAAAGGCGGGAACTGTGGTGCCGCGAATCGTAGCGATCGCGAGCTCTGAAGGTTCACCGTCACCGCTGACGGTTGCGCGAGG
>Ga0115566_10000686_pt1 | contig 29042 bp, 19 predicted proteins | sample COGITO_mtgs_1204_3_FD_87173 | JGI IMG/M metagenome (GOLD analysis project Ga0115566, IMG submission 87173) | Pelagic marine microbial communities from North Sea - COGITO_mtgs_120405 | ecosystem: Environmental > Aquatic > Marine > Epipelagic | place: Germany:Helgoland, sampling site Kabeltonne...
ACGTCGTGAGACAGTTCGGTCCCTATCTGCTGCGGGCGTTGGAAATTTGAGCAAATCTGTTCCTAGTACGAGAGGACCGGAATGGACGAACCTCTAGTGTACCTGTTGTGGCGCCAGCTGCATCGCAGGGTAGCTACGTTCGGAAGGGATAAGCGCTGAAGGCATCTAAGCACGAAGCCCATTGCAAGACTAGATTTCCCCTACGGGTCGTTATAGATTATGACGTTGATAGGCGATAGGTGTAAGCGTGGTGACACGTTCAGCCGAGTCGTACTAATTACCCGTGAGGCTTAAAATCCTGTTATTTTACATGATTTGCCTCGTGCCAGATGTTCTTCTGGCTCGGTACGCCCTGCAATACGTTGCAGATGTTGAATTTCGCAATACTGCGCTACGGAACGATCACTACATCAAGTGGTGAAGGATCAATCAGGCTTCGGCCTGTCATTGGTTGTTCGTCACTACAAGTTTGATCTCGGTGATTCTCGCACAGGGGGTCCACCTCTTCCCATTCCGAACAGAGAAGTTAAGCCCTGTCGCGCCGATGGTACTGCCTATGGTGGAAGAGTAGGTCATTGCCGAGGTCTCTTTTTAGAAAGACCCACGTTCTTATGAACGTGGGTCTTTCTGCGTTTATCCAGATTTCTTGTATCGCAGTGCGCTTTCGTATTGAATCTTCTCGCAGATTCGCGTTTGGTTTATGTATTTTTACGTACCACATCGCGTTTAGGATCTGAATAATATTCCCATGTCTAATGTCACATTGAATGAGCCTGAAATCACTCCTGAACTGGCCCGTGAGCACGGATTGACAGATGAGGAATACGGTTGGGTTCTCGAAAAATTAGGTAGAGTACCAACATACGTTGAGTTAGGTATCTACTCTGTGATGTGGAGTGAGCATTGTTCCTACAAAAACTCTATTGCTGAGCTAAAGAAGCTACCTCGGGACGGAGAGGCACTATTAGTTGGTGCTGGAGAGGAAAACGCTGGATTAGTCGATATCGGCGACGGAATGGCGGTTGCATTCAAGATCGAATCCCATAACCATCCTTCGGCTGTTGAACCCTATCAAGGGGCAGCGACAGGTGTTGGTGGTATCCAGCGTGACATTTTTACAATGGGTGCCCGTCCAATTGCCTCGCTCAATTCCCTACGGTTCGGAAGTCTTGATAACCCTCGTGTTCGGTATCTTTTTGATGGCGTAGTCAGAGGGATCGGTGACTATGGTAACTCATTCGGCGTGCCGACTGTTGGTGGGGAGGTCTATTTCGATCCATCTTACGAAGGCAATCCTCTTGTGAACGCCATGAGTGTTGGCATTGTGGAGGTGGGTAAAACTGCCTCAGCCATTGCTATTGGGGTTGGTAATCCTGTCTACATCGTAGGTTCAGCTACAGGGCGAGATGGAATCCATGGAGCCACTTTTGCTTCCGAAGAAATATCAGAAGCAAGTGAAGCCAAGCGACCTAGCGTTCAGGTCGGCGATCCGTTCACAGAAAAATTATTGCTCGAAGCGTCTCTGGAGGTCATCAACAGTGGCGCGGTCGTTGGTATCCAGGATATGGGGGCCGCCGGTCTAACGTGTTCCTCTTGCGAAATGAGCGAGAAGGGTGAATCGGGGATGATCATTCACGTTGATCGCGTTCCCATTCGGGAGGAGGGAATGACGCCCTACGAGATCATGCTTTCCGAGAGCCAGGAGCGCATGCTGATCGTCTGCGAGAAGGGAAAAGAAGACATTCTCGAAGCCATTTTTGAAAAATGGGACCTCCATGCTGTTGAGATCGGAGAGGTCACTGATGATGGTCGAGTCAAAGTTCTATGGCATGGCGACCTAGTAGCCGATGTACCGGCAGAGCATCTGGCTCTAGGAGGAGGCGCTCCCGTTTACATCCGGGAAACTAAAAGGCCAACCTATCTTGATCAGACTGGTGCGTTTGATGAATCCTTGGTCCCCGACCTTGCTGTCACTGACGTTCGCTCGGTTTTCGAGACGTTGCTGGCATCGCCCAATATCGCTTCCAAACGGTGGGTGTTTGAGCAGTATGACACAATGGTCCGGACGAATACCGTTGTAGGGCCAGGACCAAGTGATGCGGCAGTTATTAGGCTCAAAGACTCGAACAAGGGCCTCGCTGTCAAGACAGATTGTAACGGACGATACGTCTATCTGAATCCCAGAAAAGGTGGCCAGATTGCGGTTTCTGAAGCAGCAAGGAATGTCGTTTGTGCGGGCGGTAAGCCAGTTGCCATTACGAATTGTCTGAATTTCGGAAATCCGTACAAGCCAGAAGTGTACTGGGTGTTTAAGGAGGCAGTTGGTGGAATGGGCGATGCATGCCGATCATTGAATACACCAGTCACTGGTGGGAATGTCTCATTTTACAATGAGAATCCCGAAAGCGCTGTTTTCCCGACGCCAACGATAGGTATGCTGGGCGTCGTGGATGATGTGGAGAATCACACTACCACGTTCCCATTCAAAAACTCGGGCGACATTATCGTTGAGTTGCGACCTGCAGGATTTCCTGGGGGGGGCATTGAGGCCTCTGAATACCTATCCACTGTTCTTGGACGTACGGAGGGAGATGCGCCGCGATTTGACATGTCCGAAGAGTTAGCCGTTCAAGAGGCTTGCCTGAGGTTGATTACGAATGGCGTGGTTCAATCTGCACACGATGTATCAGATGGTGGTCTGCTAATCGCGTTGGCTGAAATGTCTCTTGCGAGTGACAATCTTGGTGCACAAATCGACCTGGCTCCTGTCGCATCTGGAAGGATGGATGGTCTACTGTTTTCAGAAGCACAGTCCCGTATTGTACTGAGTATCTCACCGGAGCGGCTGTCACGAGCGCAAGAATTAGTTGCCTCAATGCCTGTCGAGATGGTTCGTATCGGAGTAGTTGCAGATGGGCAGTTTACCGTAAAGGTGGCTGGTACTACGGTATTGGATATCGCTCCTGAGGCGATGAACGACATTTATGAGAATGCTCTTCCTAATAGAATGTCTAACAAATTGAAATAAAGGGATTTAAACCTACCAATGGGTTGAGCAGCTATTAGGCGTGTAACGTCCTAGAAGCTGTGACAACTCAGGATTCCTTTTGATAATGCTAAGAACTTTTAATTCACGACGATAAGAGGAAATTTCATGGCACAGGACGCAAAATATGTGACCCTTACAGACGCCAACTTCCAGTCAGAGGTGATCGATTCTGATCAGCCGGTACTCGTAGATTTCTGGGCGACCTGGTGTGGTCCGTGCCGCATCATTGCCCCGATCATTGAAGAACTGGCTGTTGAATTTGATGGCAAAGCAAAGCTTGCTAAGCTTGATGTCGATCACAATCCTCAGTCAGCGATGGCATTTGGTGTTCGCTCCATCCCGACGTTGCTATTCTTCAAGAATGGACAGGTCGTAGATCAACTGATTGGTACGGCCCCTAAGAAAGTTCTTGCGGCCAAACTCGAAGGATTAGCTGGTCAGCCTGCTTAATTCAACTTCATTTTGAAAATCTGACGGCGGGCGTCCAAAATGGACGCCCGCCGAAAAGTATTTTATTTACCGGTATCCCCCGCAAACACCGGCTCTCCATGGAAGGCATAGATTTCAGTTCTGCTGAGCACCGCAAAGTCGTCATTATCGGAACCGGTCCGGCTGGCCTAACTGCAGCCCTTTACTCGGCCCGAGCAAATATGAGTCCACTGGTTATACAGGGACCTGAACCAGGCGGTCAGCTCATTACTACGACAGACGTGGAGAATTATCCCGGGTTTCCGGACGGCATCATGGGCCCAGAGATGATGCAGAAATTTGAGGCGCAGGCCGAACGTTTTGGTGCTGAGCTTCAGTGGGGCACGGTGACATCGGTTGATTTCTCAGTTCGTCCCTTCCGCATGGTGGTGGACGAAGAGAAGGCAATAACCGCCAACGCTGTGATTATCTCGACGGGTGCATCGGCCCAATATCTTGGCTTGGAAAATGAGTCAAGATTGCTCGGAAAAGGCGTTTCGGCGTGTGCAACGTGCGATGGCGCGTTCTTCAGAGAGCAGGATATTGCGATTGTGGGAGGTGGGGACACAGCCATGGAAGAGGCGCTATTCCTAACACGCTTCGGTTCGAAAGTGTATGTGATCCACCGGCGTGATGAATTCCGAGCTTCCAAGATCATGCAGGAACGCGTCTTGAAACACCCTAAAGTGGAAGTTCTTTGGAACACCACGGTTGAGGATGTCCTAGGTGGTGAGTTTGTTGAGGGCCTCCTTATCAAGGACGTCAAAACAAATGAAACGAAAGAGCTACCTGTACAAGGGTTTTTCGTAGCAATTGGCCACAAACCAAATACAAGCATTTTTGCGGACTTTATTGATCGGGACGAGACGGGCTATATCAAGACGAAACCCGATTCAACATACACCAACGTCGAAGGCGTTTTTGCCTGTGGTGATGCGCAAGACCATGTCTATCGCCAGGCGATAACCGCAGCAGGTACCGGATGCATGGCAGCGATTGACGCCGAGCGCTGGTTGACCGACCAAGAAGACTGATTCTAGGCGGGCATTAAACGGCCCTTCGGTAATCCTCGCACCACTCGAATGCAGGAAGCGACAGGGTGGCGTTCTTATCGATCGCAGCCTGATATAGCCAATAAGCCCGTTCAGCGGCTTCGAACGTAGCGGCCTCACGCAAGAGATCTGCCAACGCTACAGCAAGGGCAGGGTGAAACGCACCTGATGGACTAACGAGGGCGATGACCTCTGTCTGATTCAAAGCGCAAAGACCATCTAAATCCATCTTGAAGGCTGTTCGGAGGCCTTCATTTAGAATCGATTGTGCCTGTTCAGGCTCTTCTTGCTGTTTTCGGAAGAGCACCTGCAGCAACACCTGAATTAACTGGTGAATCTGCCGCATGATGTAATCCCGAGTAAACATGAATAGGTGTTAGCTCCTAAACATGTTTTTGAGGATAAACCAGACGTTTTCTTTGCGCTCTCGTAGTCGCCGAGAATAGTAGGGAAACCACATATCTCCGAAGGGAACGTAGACCCTCATTCCGAAGCCTTCAGCGGCGATCGTTTCCTGCGTGTCGGCCCGGATGCCATAGAGCATCTGGAATTCGAAGCGATCAGATGCAATATCATTTTCACGCACAAATGACTTCGTTGCGTCAATAAGGATGTCATCATGTGTCGCAATGCCTGGATATCGGCCCTTCGTAATGAGCATTTCCATGTACTGGAGGAAATGCTCACGAATAGTAGGCATGTCTTGCCAAGCGAGTTTTTCTGGCTCTTTGTAAGCTCCCTTGCAGAGTCGAACCCGGGCGTTCATTTCGCACATCCGCTCAATGTCTTCCTTCGTTCTCTTCAAATACGCCTGCAGGACGATACCCACATTTTCTGGGTAGTCTGAATGAACCTTTTCGAAGATGGATATGGTTGAGTCTGTGACATCCGTTCCTTCCATATCCAAACGGACAAAGGTATTCGTTTCCTGTGCAACCGTCAGAAGTTGATGCAGATTGTCCATGCACAACGACTCGTCGATTTTCTGTCCAAGCATCGACAACTTAATAGAAATGTTCTGGTCGATATTGCCTGAAGCAGCATCGATAGAACGGATAAGCTTGATATACTCATCCTTTGCTTTGATCACCTTATTTCTGTCAGAGAGATACTCTCCCAGCAGGTCCAATGTGGTGAAAAGGCCTTTCGCCTTGAGCGCCTCGGCTACAGGCAGCGTCTCTTCGAGTGCTTCTGCAGCCACAAATTTGCGGGCCAGGAAAAACGGAAGCTTCATGCTTGCAATGGCTGATGGGAAACCACGAGCGCAATGAGTCCTAACTCAGAGGACTCATTGTTCTGCTCCCAGATGGTGATCCGTAATACGGTGCCAGAAAAAGACCCGATAACAGTCAAAAAAGGGCTTTTCAAAGGCATTTCGGCGCCAAAAGTACGACAGCCCTTCGGGTCAAACAAACCAAGGTTTAATGGTTTTCGAACGGCTATCGATTAGATGAGATCTAGCGCCTGTGAAAGGTCATCTTGAAGGTCATCTACCGACTCCAGCCCCACAGATACGCGCAGTAAGTTTTCCGGAGTGGTTGAGCCATCGCCTTCGGCTGAGGCACGGTGCTCCATCAAGCTTTCTGTTCCGCCCAAGCTAGTAGCATTCGTAAAGAGACGAGAGGTTCTGACGAGATCTAGTGCAGCCATTTTCCCTCCATGGACCCGGAATGACAGCATTCCTCCAAAAGCGGACATCTGACGCCGAGCAGTGTCATGGCTGGGGTGAGAAGGTAGCCCGGGATAATGCACAGCCTCCACTGCCTTGTGGCTATCTAACCACGTGGCCAACTGCAGAGCGCTATTGCATTGATGGGTGATGCGTGGAATTAGCGATCGCATCCCCCGCAGCGTAAGCCAGCTTGAAAAAGGGTCCAGTACGGCACCTGCTTCTCGCTGAATCTCAACAACGCGACTAAAAAGATCATCTTCTTTTGCGAAAACTAGGGCTCCTCCAAGAACGTCCGAGTGCCCTCCAAGGTATTTCGTCACCGAGTGAAGGACGATATCTGCCCCGTGTTCAATGGGACGAGTGAGCGCTGGCGACGGCCAAGTGTTATCAACTACGACATGGGCTTCATGATGATGGGCTAGCTCGCTGACTGCCGCGATATCCGTGATGGTGAGCAGTGGATTCGACGGAGATTCGATCCAAACCAAGCGTGTTGTTGGCTTAAAAGCCGCTTCGAGGCTAGCTGCATTCGACATATCAATGTGGGATACATCCAACCCCCATCGTTTGAATGGACCGGTAGCGAGCGCACGGACGCCGAAGTAGATGTCATGGGGAAGAATGATGTGGTCACCGGGATCGAGTGCTTGAAAAAGGCTCATCGCGGCCGCCATGCCCGAGGCGAATGCCCGCGCATGGCGGCCGCCCTCGGCATCAGCTAGTGCTTCCTCCAGCCTGCGTCGCGTCGGATTATCCAGCCTGGAGTACACGTATCCTCCCGTTGGTTCTCCTTCGACAGTCCTTGCGAAGGTTGATGACAAGTGAATAGGTGGCGATACCGCACCAGTTTCAGGATCTGGTTCAGTGCCTGCTCGGGCCAAGCGTGTAGGTAGTTTATCCATCGGTGAATGATGAGGATGCAGCTGAAAAGGGCATGAGCTTGTCCATGCATGACAAAGTACCCCGCGAAATACGGCCGTGACAAGGGATTTGGAGGTGGCACGAAAAAAAGACGCAACTATGTAAAAAAAAGAGAGTCAATCCTGTAACCAGACTCAGAAGGCACCGTAGTGCATGGTGTGTCTTCCGATGAGTGGTTATGGGGGTGCTAGCAATGGGCAGTTCACTGCAAATCGCTGGCGCCCCCTGACCATTTTATGGCGTTTCTTGCCTAAGTTGTCACCTATGAGAAGAAGTCGTACAGCAAGACCAATCGGTGATATCCTTGGTGAACTCATCCGATCAATGGGCATCGAGGGACCACTGGCCAGAGGCCATGTGGTTGCGACATGGGAGGGCATTCTCAGCGATCAGATGAAGCAGCAAGTGGAGAAATGTTGGGTGAGATCAGACAAACTGTACGTTCGAGTCTCAAACGCAGCATGGCGTCAGGAATTACATCTCAGACGCGAGGAATGGCGCCAACGATTGAATACTGAATTGGGTGGCGAAATGATCAAAGAGATTGTTTTTCGATGATCAGTAAGGGTCGTGCTTAGAGGTCCCGATGAACCGAATCAGGCGAAAAAGCGGGAAGGCAAATAGCTACATATTCTGCACCACCGGCCAACGGTGACGAGTATCTGATCCATTCTCCTGCCCGGCAATGGACCGCTTCACCCGCTGCTACATCAAGTACGCCGGAATCGTGCTCTACGCGAAGCGTTCCTTCAAGCACTAGCGTGTACTCATCGAATTCAGGCTTCTGCCCCGGTTCAGACCATCCTTCAGGGCTGCTCATTCTGGCGATACTTATTGCCCCATCTCCCGAATTTACGTGTCCGACATGCTCTCGAATGATCTTCGGAGGTGTCCCGGGTGCGTTAATGATAGATGGTTTCGGTAGGTGTCTGGGCATCGTACTAGTTAGGCGAGGTCACTCAACAGGAGAGCTCTTTAGGGTCCGGCGTTTATTGAACAACCAGGTGATAAAATCATCGGAAGTGTAGGCATTATCCCAAGAATTATGTCCAGTTTCTGGGTATTCCGAATAATAAACCTCTGCTCCTTGCGCTTGCAGCGCTTCGTTCAAGTCACGTGAAATATGGACGGGAAAAACGAGGTCCTTATCACCATGGTGTAGCCATACGGGCAGGCCGGAAATGGCTTCTGCTATGACAGATGAGGCCAGAGCCCAATCTATAGTGGTAGTGGAGTCTGTGGAATTGGTAGTATCTATAGCCACCGCAGACTCTGAGAAAGTGGTCGAGTCTGCCGCGAGCAAAAGCGGATAGTCGTAGTATCCTCCGATTGACGGACAAACCGGTGCGAGGGCCGCAAACCGATTGGGATGGCGGGTCGCCAGAAAAAGAGATCCGTAGCCGCCCATCGAAAGGCCGGTCAAGTATACTCGATCTTTGTCGGTAGCAAACTCATCAAGTGTCTGATCCAGAGCATCCATTGCTAAGGGCTCAGTACCAGGATGCCAATTTTCTTCGGGCGGAAGTTGAGGGAAAACAACTATTGCTGGCCACTTCTCGGGTGAAAAACGAATAGCCCGCCCAAGTCCTACGTGCGTGGAGGACATGCCGTCGAGTCCTCTTTCGCCGGCTCCGTGCAAGAAAACGATGACTGGCCAGTCTTGCCTGGAGGAGTAGTTTCGAGGAACGTAGACCTGATAAGCATGCTCGCTATCATCCAACAGGACGGTACGGTCTAAAAAACCCGTTTCTTGAGCCAAAGAATCCTTCAGCGAACATGCTACAGCCAGCATCAAGAGAAGCATAAAGAGTGATCGGCCCATGAGGCTTGTCTAGGTCTGTTTAGAATTGTTTCTGAGTTGGTCCCTTTGCTGATATGGGATCTTACTCATTACGAAGGGAATGGACAACTGGACACCATATTTGGGGGCGTCCTCCATGCTCATTCAACAAATTATGTAAACCCGATACCAAATTGATTCCCTTTCGGCCTACCTTTGAGCAGTACGTTACAATGACTCAGTAGCCCCAAACTTGATGCCTCTCTTCAGATTCCTGGCCCTTGCTTTCTTTTTGTCTTCTTTTTCCATCTCGGTAGATGCGCAGACGCCAATCACGGTTTTTAATGACGTGATATTTCGGACCGTAGCTACGGATACGAAAGGAGCTGTTCGCATTGCACATGATTCATCCAACGACCGATTGCTGATGCTGACGCTTGGAGGCGATATCTATGAAGTGGATCCAACCGGCTCCAATCAGTCTGGGCCACGACTGTATTCCGTTGCTGATCATGGTCTCGGATATCCGGCAATGGGAATGACCGTAGCAACGGATGGGACTATTTACCTCGTTGGAAATGACATTAATTCAGTTCCGAGTAGCAACATAGCAAGGGTGATGCGTGGAGTAATGGACACAGGAATCCGGACGTGGGAAGTGGTCGCATCGACCGAAGCGTTTGGGCGCAGCGCAACGAACTACGACCACAACTTCAATGAGATTGTCTTATCTCCGGACGAGCAATTCTTGTTCGTGAATAGTGGTTCGAGGACAGATCATGGCGAAGTACAAAGCAACAATGGTCAGTTTCCTTTTGCTCGGGAAATGCCGATCACATCAGCAATAGTCAAGATTCCCGCCTCAGCAACCGATCTGGTCTTGTTGAACGATGAGCAATTCCTAGCGGACAACGGATATCTGTTTGCCGATGGGACGCGGAATACTTTCTCCATGGCATTTGATGCGAATGGTATTCTCTACGGGGCAGAAAATTCGGGAGATCGGGATGATTCAGAAGAGCTAAATGTACTGGTTGAAGGAGGCCACTATGGCTTCCCTTGGCGGATCGGGGGTACAGATACGCCCCAGCAATTCCCAGATTATGACCCATCGACCGATCTGCTTCTCAACCCAAATGCTGGAGCGGTGATCGACGGCCATTTCGTCAATGACACGCGATTTCCTGCTGCCCCGGCTGGCACCAACTTCATCGATCCCATCGTAAATGTGGGTCCAGATGCGGACCTATACAGAGATCCCTCAACTGGCCTCATTTTGGATGCAAGTGAGCAAGGGACAACCATCACATCGTTCACTTCTCATCGTTCCCCGCTTGGTCTCGTCTTTGATAATGAGGGAGTGCTTCCGGAGCCGTATACGGGAGATGCCCTCATGCTAAGTTGGACGGGTTCAGAATCTCCATTACTCGGTCCATTTGAGGGAGAGGGAGAGGACCTTCTCCACCTTGAAATTTCGTTGTCGACGGATCCACCGAGTATGCAGGTTACTCGCATAGCCACACATTTTATTAACCCTATCGATGCCTCGCTCATCGGCGATAAGCTGTATGTACTTGAATTTGGCGGAGGTGCGCGGCTATTGGAGCTCAGATTTGTGTCATCTGTCGAAGTAGAGCAACCGCAAAGGTTAGAAGTGGCTCGAGTTGAGATTTTCCCTAATCCTGCTCGCGGGCGTACACAATTTTGGATTAAGGGACTCCAGGAGGAGTCGCGGCGAGTCGAACTGTTTGATGTTCAGGGTCGTCTCGTCAAAGACATTACCTCTAGCGTCCAACAAGAGGGTCGCGATGCCTCAGGAATACTGGATACGTCTAGTCTTCCACCGGGAGTCTATTTTCTTGTTACGCGGCTTCAGTCGGGTATCTCAAGCAAGCCATTTGTGGTAGTGGAATAGACCTCTAACGCTCCAGTCTGGAAGCGGGATTTACTCCTTAATACGCTTGAAGGGAACTGGAGTCGTAGAGAATCATGAAACTGAGTGTCGTGCCTGCCTATCAAGGCTCGGTAATTTATCCCATTAGTCGGTCCGCGATTACATGTTCAACGCGTTGTCATTACGAGGTTATTTGTTGCTGCTAGCCTTGGCACTCATTAGTTGTGACTCCTCTCCCGACTCCGGGGAAGAGGAAACGGCCATTGAGGCGCCCCCTGGTTGGGCCCTGGTTTGGAACGATGAATTTAATGGTTCATCCATCGACGCTGCCAAATGGAATCACGAAGTTAACGCCAGTGGCGGAGGCAACAATGAATTGCAGTACTATACTCAGCGAAAGAAAAACTCCTTCGTTGAAAACGGGAATCTAGTGATTGAAGCGCACCGGGAGCGATTTATGGATGTGGAAGGCACCCGAGACTATACGTCCGCTAGAATGACGACACGTGGGCGGGGGGACTGGAAGTACGGACGATTTGAAATTAGGGCTCGTCTCCCCAAAGGACAGGGTATCTGGCCAGCAATTTGGATGATGCCGACGGCATCTGAATACGGCGGATGGGCGGCTAGTGGAGAGATCGACATCATGGAAATTATCGGCAGCAAGCCCGATCTATTGCACGGGACGCTGCACTTCGGAGGGAGTTACCCGAACAATCAATCTTCAGGTTCTTCGCATCAGCTCTCGTCTGGATCTCTGAGCTCTGAATTCCATACGTACGCTATTGAGTGGAAAGAAGGTGAGATTCGATGGTACATCGATGATTTTTTGTACTCCAGAAAAACGGAATGGAATTCAGCAAATGCGGCCTATCCAGCTCCATTTGACAAGGAGTTTTTTATGATCTTAAATGTTGCCGTTGGCGGAAACTGGCCTGGATCTCCTGACGCGAGCACGGTGTTTCCGCAGCGAATGGAAGTGGACTACGTCCGCGTGTACGAAGCCATTTCCAACTGATTTTACCGAGCGCTGACTACATGAAATTTGATTGGCGTAATGCTTCTTTCTTACTGGCGTTGATAAGCGCGGGCATCTTGTGGGGCAGATCGTCCCATTCGGTACTTTACGTTTCGCAGATTTTGCTTCACGCTGGAGCGGGAGTGGTGTTGGCTGGAATATGGCTTTTCGATGCTTGGCAAATTGCGAAGCAGCCACTAACAGTGACTCGCTTCGCAATAGCCCTTAGTTATGTGATAGCGGCTATTTCTGGGCTGGGTATTCTGATTGTAGGGGTGGTCGATCCGTTCGAATGGATTCTTTGGCTTCATATTCCATCGGCGATCGTGGCGACTGTGTTCATCGTGGTTCGTGGTTGGGGAGTGGTTCGTGGTTCGGGAGTAGGTCAATCGGACCTCAATGAGCGAGCCGTTCGTGGTTGGCTTCGGCCGGCTCGAGTCGTATTCACGCTATTCGTACTACTAGCTGTTTGGAACCGTGTGGATCGCGGCTACTCGCCCATCGAGAACGAGATTCTGGGCCCCATGTCTTTAGCCGACGCGGCCATGGGTGGCGAAGAGGGCCCTTTCTTTCCCTCATCCGTTGCGAGTGTGTCGGGTGATTTGATTCCAGCTGATTTTTTCCTGGAATCACAGACGTGTGGTCGAAGCGGATGTCACGCGGATGCACTCACTCAATGGGAGTCTTCAGCGCACCGGTTTTCGTCCTTCAATAATCAGTGGTATCGCAAGTCCATTGAATACATGCAGGAGGTATCTGGCACGCAAGGGGCGCAGTGGTGCGCCGGGTGCCACGACCCGGCCCTGCTGTTTTCGGGCGCCATGGATCAGCCAGTGGAAGACTTCATCGATACGCCAGAGGCTCATGCTGGAGTTACGTGTCTCGCTTGTCATGCCATAAAACGCGTGCGGAATACGGCCGGAAATGCCGCGTACGACATGGAAGTGCCTGCTTTGCATGCTATAGCGACGCACGAAAATCCGGTTGTACAATTCATCCATGATCGCATGCTGTTGGTTGATCCTGCACCGCATCGTGAGGTCTTCCTTAAGCCGTTCATGCTAGAAGACCAGGCTGCTTTTTGCTCATCTTGCCACAAGGTGCATCTGGATGCAGCGGTAAATGACTATCGCTGGCTCAGAGGGTTCAATACCTACGACAATTGGCAGGCGAGTGGTATTTCGGGCGAAGGAGCGCGTTCGTTCTACCAGCCACTAGAACCGCAGTTGTGCACAGACTGCCACATGACCGCGACACCCTCGACCGATCCTGGGGCGGATCACGGAACGATAAAGAACCACCGATTCATTGCGGCAAACACAGCCCTTCCCGTTGCCAACAATGATTCACTTCAGTTGAGTCAGACAGTGGCCTTTCTGGAGCAAGGGCACCTGACGGTGGACATTTTCGGGCTGGTGTCCATGGGCGGGTCGAATGAAACGGCAGAGCAGCCTGATCCTTCGGCAGATCCGCTTCGGACATCTACGTCGTTTGCTGTGGGAGAAGAGAGGGGAATGGATCGGATGACGGGGTGGACCTCTAAGGCGCAGGCGATGACCGGGCCGTTGGAAAGCGATGTAAAGGTGCTTGAGCCAGGACAAACCTACCGTCTCGATGTGGTTGTGCGCTCGAGGAACGTGGGTCACTTTTTCCCAACCGGTACAACCGACGCTCAAGAGGCTTGGCTAGAAGTACACGTCGCTGACGATGAGGGAAATACGCTGCTGCAAAGTGGTGGAATGACGAATGGCGTGGTCGATTCAACCGCCCATTTCTATCGAAATGTCTTGGTCGATGCAGCAGGGCAGCGAATCGACAAGCGAAACGCATTCGCTGCTCGGGGAGCGGTCTATGTCAACCTAATTCCTCCCGGAGGGGCGGATGTTGCTCATTATCTAGTACAAGTGCCAGATGGATTCGACGGTTCGCTGCACGTCAGCGCACGGCTGAATTATCGCAAGTTCACGGAAGAATACACTCGGTTTGCATTCGGCGGAGAGTTTGAAGAGCCATTCGACCCGGAAACAATGCATTTTGGGTCGGATACCAGAAAATGGACCTATGAAGGCGTTTCAGATGGGGTGTCTTCATCAATTGATACCCTTCCTGTGCTCCCGATAGCGCGGATGGCTACCGATTCTGTGTCTTTAGCTGTCTCTGGAGGCGCTTTGGAATCGCTCCCCAATGGCAACCATATGCGGTGGAACGACTATGGAATCGCCCTCATTCGGGAAGGAGACCTTTCGACAGCACGTGTTGCTTTTGAGAACGTGACGGTGATTGCTCCGGGCTATGCGGATGGATGGATCAATGCCGCTCGGGTCGACATCCTGCAAGGCGCGCTTGAGTCAGCTCAACAAGCACTCGCGGAGGCGGAGTCAAGACTACCAGGTTATTACAAAACCGCATATTTCCGAGGCTTGGTTTTCAAATTGATGGGCGAGTATCCGGCGGCTATTGATGAGTTCAATACTGTATTAACGTCGCATCCAAGGGACAGGGTGGTGCTCAATGACCTGGGTAGAAGCCTCTACCTCTCTGAAAATATGGACGCTGCTATCGAAGCGTTCGAACAGGTTTTGCGTATTGACGGGGAGGACCTGACGGCGCATTATAACCTGATGCTAGTTCACGAAGCAGCCGGAAATACGGAACGATCGGACCAGCACCGGATGCGCTACGAGCGCTTTAAGGCAGACGAAACGGCGGGCGCTATAGCGCGGACCTACCGTTCGCAGAACGAAGCGGATAACACCGAAGCGAGCCCGGTGCACGTTCACCGCTGATCTTGGTCTGCTCTCTGGATTAGATGCCGTCCGGGATTCAGGTTGGTCACTATTTGAACGTTTCCATCCGGCCAATGGACAAGGACCGAGTCAGCCGATAGAGCATTTCCGAGACCAAAAGTCGCTGTCAGACTGGAGGCAGATAAGTAGCTGCCGCCTGTACGAATCATGCGTTGTTGGTGTTGTCCGGATGCCCACAATTCGATTGTGCTTCCAATGCCATCTCGATTGTTTCCCGTCTGTTCGATGGCAATCGTAACGCCATTGCCACCTGACTCATTCTTCCAAAGATGTAAAGGACCGCCATTTTCGAACAGTATCAGGTCTTCATCGCCATCTCCATCAATGTCACCAGCTGCTGCAGCGCGTCCAACGTACGCTTCAAACCCAGCCTCATCTGCTTGATCAGTGAAGCCTCCTTGACCGTCGCTAATGAAGAGGTGTGGACGCTGTCGGTAGAAAACATTGTCGCGAACCAATTCGACGGTTTCCTCCACATGGCCATTGGCAACGAAGACATCGAGATATCCATCCAGGTTCACGTCCGTCAGTTTTAACCCGAAAGCCAACGTAAGAATGCTGGGTTGCCCAATTCCAGAACCAGCTGAGCGGTCGATGAATGACGTCCCACGCAGATGCCGATAGACTCCGATCATTTCATCTGAAAAGTTACCCACAAACACAGACTGCTGGTCACCGTTATCTGTGATACCAGCATCGATACCCATTCCCGCTCGAGCACGTCCTCGCTCGTCAAAAGCCATTCCGCTTGCGACCCCAGATTCCTTAAACACGCCGTTACCGAGGTTGACAAACAGCTGATCAGGGTCCGTGTCATTTGCCACGACAACATCTGGTAGGCCGTCTGAATTGACATCCAGCATCGCCATGCCTAGGGTTTTACCTGTCATGGCCTCGAAACCGCTGCCAGTAGTGGCTTCCTGGAACGTTCCGTCTTGTCGGTTACGATAAAGAACAGCGCTAGTCCCTTCGTAGAGTTCAGGCGTGCAATATCCTTTTCGGTTGCCATCGGTCGTGCAAAAAAGATCTTTTTCCAAGCCCCAATCAACATAGTTACCGATCAGGATGTCCAACCAACCATCCGAATCGAGATCGAAAATGAGCGCTGCCGTGCTCCATTCGTTGGCTCTGCGTGCCAAAAGATCCCCTTGTGTCGCCTCGAAGTGATCTCCTTGGTTGAGCAGAATGGCATTTGGGCCGAGCGTGGTGTAGACCAGATCCTGATCGCCGTCATTGTCTAGATCGGCGCCATAAACGCCCATCCCATATCCAGCTAGGTTTTGAAGACCTTCCATTGCCGAGGGAATAAATGTGCCTGACCCATCGTTCATGAATACTGAAATGTCCCCGACGGATGCCGACGTAGATGTAGGAAGAGGACTGCCTGCAACGCCAACAATGTCCAGATCACCATCTGCATCCACATCAATGAAGCCTCCACCACCACTCATGGTCTCCGGGAAATATTTATTTCCTGTGGTGCCATTGTTATGGCGAAATTCTGCCAGTTGAGTTGCTGAAGAGATATCGGTTAGTCGTACGACGGCTTCGGAATCGAACTGGGCATCATTTTGAACCGGAATCTGAGGTGATTCTTGTTGGCATCCGGTTATTGGGAGTCCTAAGCCGAAAAGTAGCAATAAGTGAATGGATCGCACGGAATTAGCCAATAGTTTGGAAGAGGTCGTCCGCTAAAATAGTTTGGGGGGACAGCTTCCCAAAACATACAGGCTCGAACGCTGACTACCCAAACCACACGAAATCGACTTGCTCCCCTATCTCGAGGAGCACATGTGCTTGCCATTTGCGCACTCCTTGTCGTTCAATTGGGATGCAGTTCAAACGATGCCTCTGTTCTGGATGAGCAGGAGCGAGAATGGATTATCGAGGCCAATTCTGCGCTTCGTCAAGGCGCGCTGTTACAAGCTCTATCCCTCGCCGATTCGTTGGAAGCGGCCGTTCCACAAAGCCTGGACGCTCAGTTTCTGCGCGGCCGAATTGCCTATGAGTTAGGCAATCTCGACGAGGCAGAGGAAATGTTCTCATCTGTTTTGGAGCAGGTGTCGTCATACCCTGGAGCCCATATTAATCTCGGCAATGCCCTTTTTGCGCAACGCAGATTCCGAGAGGCATTACCTCATTTTACGGCCGAGAATGCGCTACGGGAAGATCCCCGAGCATGGCACGCCATGTCAGGGGTGTACTTCGAGTTGGGTAATATCGACTCTGCAATGGTAGCAGCGAAGCAAAGCACGCGTGTTGATCCGTCGTATCGACCTGCATTTGTCAGCCTGGCATCTTATTCCTCCCAAATCGGTGCGTTTGAAGAAGCACTGGTATTCGCTCGAATGGCGTTTGACCTCGATTCAACGAGCACAGATATGCTGTTGCAACTTGCTCGCTTGGAAAACCAGGCCGGCGATCCAGGGCAGGCCGCTCGTTTACTGACCAGACTGATAAGCATCGAGCCGTGGAATTATTCTGCAGTTTTTGAGTTGGGTCGTTCGTATCAGGCCAACAAAAGGGAGGACCTTTCTGCAACTGCTTTTGAACATGCTGATCGCCTCAGACAGCAGATGCAGCCGGTGGAGCTGCTTGAGAGAAGAGTCGAGGCTGCCCCGACGGACTTTGAAGGTCGCGTTGAATTAGCAGACGCGTATCGAGGGCAAGGTCGGCTTACCGCCGCGTTGCCCAATTACCTTGCAGCGGTTCGTCTGCGCCCTAATAATCTCGATCTATTGTCGAATTTGGGCACCTTGTATGCCCAATTGGGGAATGGCGAAGAAGCATTAGCCCGCTACAGACAGGTGCTATCGTCCAATCCGGATCACGTTCTCACGCTCTTGAATGTCGCGGTGTACTTCCTAGAAGAAGGTGACACGGTGCGCTCGACGGCCTTTCTTGATCGAGCCGCAAGACTTGAGCCCGATCATCCATTTATCAGGCGAATTAGAGCGGCCTTGGGAGCATAGACTAGTTACCCCATAAGCACGAGTCGACCTGCGTGCCTCTGGCTATTGAGAAGCTTGCTGATATCTCTGGAAGTAGACTCTCGATGATGTGGTGTCTCCGACGGAGAGATATAGGCGGGCCTTGTTGAACAGCATTAAGGCAGAGTTTGAGTCAAGGCTTTCTGCCCGATCCAGAGCAAAATGGGCGATTTCCGCGCTTTCCTTTCGAACGCTGACTGCGCCAAGAGAATTCCAGAAAAAGATATCATTGGTGCGGTCAGCTGCGAACGATGAGAGCCGTACGGTCATCGAGTCTAGCTCTGGGAAGGAGAGGCTTCTGGAGATGACAGACTTCATGAGCGGTTCGTTGAACGGCTGCCAATTGAAGAACGATTCGTAGAGACGGAGCACATCTGAATCCGGTGGGTCGGACTGCCTGGTGGCGTCTAATAATTCAATAGCTTCGGCTAGGCCAGCAAGGATGGGCCGAGGCGGTGCAACCAGTGTGGCGGCTATGGAGTCCATCAACGATCCAGACTTGTATTTCCGTGCTTGATCAAGATAAAACTCGGCCATCTCTTCCGTCGTCCTGCCTTTTACAAAAGGATAGTCAGCTAGCAATCGTTCTATTTGAATCTGAGAATGGGATACCTCGAGAGGGTCCAAAGTGGCCGAGACAGGCCAGCCCGTCGGAACGGTCCGTAACTCAAGCAAGGAAGAAACTCGTTCTGCAAAGAGACGCCCCATTAACTCATAGCCCGCTTGTGTGGGATGTAAGTGATCCACGAACAGATCATATCCAGGGATTCCAGATGTGCTAATGCTGTCAAAAGGCGAGGAGAGGTCGAGGACTTCTACACTTGGTCGACTACTCATTTGCCAGATGGCCTCGTTGAGTGCAGAAGGCGCTCTAAACCGGATGTTGTCCATGTCCAACGCTTGCAAAAATAAGTCCCGATTGCACCCTCGTGTTTTGCAATCTGATGATTTTGCTGCATTCCAAGCTTCTAAGGCAGAGGCGTTGTCACCGAGGGGGGCTTGATCAGACAGGTTGGATACCAACGTGCCGATCAACACCGGTATGTTTCGGTCTTCGAACGTATCCAGGATGTCGTTCATGTTGTTTACGAATTGATCGACTCCCTGTTGATAGGTGTCTCCTCCTAACTCGATATCTGCGGTTCCGACCACCCGTGCCATTAGCGTCCTGTCGGCTACCGGGTTGGTGGAGTGCTCCGCCACATCGGTGCTAGACGCCCTTCCTATCACCTGTTCTATTCCTGCATACAAAGCCGTCCTCTTCAGGCGCAATACCAAACGTTTAAACCCCGGGCTATTTCCAACCGGGTTGACAGAAGAGGCCGCACCGAATGCACCGTAATATTCATTGTGGCCGGCATAGATAACTACTAAATCAGGATCCATTTCGACCACTATGTGCCGAAGGTCCCAGAGCGTATAGGAGTTGACGGCGGTCATTCCAAGATTGATGACTTCCACTCTTCCGGCCGGGTTGGTTGCCCTTAGATGCCGCTCCATAGTAGCAGGAAATCCATAGTAAAATTGATAGGGAAAGCCAGCTGTAGTTGACCCACCCAATACTACGATGCGTACTGAACCATCTGATTTATTCGTCTGAAACGGGTTAAATGCAACGGAAGGTAGGAAGTCGTCGAAGTACCGACCTGCATATTCAGGGTTGAAAACCTGGACGTCTACGTTGCTTTGCTCATAAATCAATGGGGCATTGGTCTTCTCTCCCACTCCGGCAAGGTTTAATGTCCACTCTGCAACCAGAATCGCGAATACAGGAATCGCGACCATAACTAACCTGAAAAATACTCGACGGCGTTTTGACGGCATACTTGCAAGCGATTGACCAACGCTGTAATATCTGAAAACCTTTTCAGGATTTTTGCGAACCAATAAAGAAAAGATACGGCAACCCGACATGGCCGCCACTATCCGGGATGTGGCTCTAAAGGCAGGAGTCTCCATTTCAACCGTTTCCCGCGTTCTAAATGACACGTGTCCCGTTGCTGATGACAAGCGGGTCCGGGTGGAATCGGCTGCTAAAGAGTTAGGATATACACCGAATCCAGTTGCTCGAAGCCTGTTATCCAGTGAAACAGGTGGTATTGGTATCATTCTCCCCTTCGTAAGTGGCGAGTTTTTCAGCGAATTCCTCAATGGTGTAGACCAGGCAGCGCAGGAGCAGGATTTCTTCCTCCTCATTTCGACTTCTCATCACTCGTCAGAGGACCTTAAAAAGGCGATGGCCAGCATGTATCGTCGGGTTGATGGTCTTCTTGTGATGGCTCCCCACATGACTACACAGGCGGTCGAGGCTCTTGCTCCCGATGGATTACCCTTTGTGTTTGTAAACACAGAGGTGGTATCTGATGATGCATTTGGTGTCACCTTCGACAATTATGGCGGCATGTACGCCATGACGGCGCACCTAGTATCGAAGGGACATAGACGAATTGCGTTCATAACCGGTACAGAAAACGCATACGATGCCCGAGAGCGTTTGAGAGGACATCTACAAGCACTAAAAGATAACGGAATCGCGCCGTTGGACGAGCTCATATTCAAGGGAAACTATGATCAGAGGGCAGGATTCGAAGCCTGTAATCGGGTTCTGCGTCTCGAAGATCGTCCAACAGCCGTGATGGCATCAAATGACGATTCAGCGATAGGTGTATTGAGCGCTTTACGACAAGCTGGGCTGACCATTCCAGACGATATGGCCGTGACCGGATTCGATGACGTTCAAAGTGCCCAATTTGCTACGCCTCCTCTTAGTTCAGTTCACGTTCCAGTTCGTCAACTAGGTACAGCAGCCATAGACCTGCTTGTTTCCCGGTTGAATGACGTACAACGTGCCCCCCAAATGAGGACACTACCCGTCGAGCTCAGGATCAGAGGATCGTCCAAATAGACGATTCCACACTCTTTCAACCATTTCTATACTATTTACTTCGGTTTTTTTGATGAAAAGCTTTTCGAGCGCACTAAGCCCATCCCGAAATGTTGGATTCCTAGTCATTCTGGCGTGCATTTTCGCGATTACTGGAGGTCAAGTACGTGCTCAAGCGACAGACCCCGACATCAGCCAGCTGGTGAAAGACATGACCCTGGCTGAAAAAGTCGGGCAGATGACTCAGCTAACAATGCAGCCCATCTCCAGCGTTCGTGGATGGCCCGGCACGCCGTTTGAATTGGACCAAGAGAAGTTGAAAGAGGCCATTGTTGAGCGACATATTGGATCGCTGCTCAATGTTTACGATATGGCGATGACTACGGACCAATGGGTTGATCTGATCACTCAAGTTCAGTCTATGGCCATCAATGATACTCGACTGGGTATTCCAATCATCTACGGCATCGATGCGGTGCATGGCAACAACTACCATCAAGAGGCCACACTTTTTCCGCAAGGTATCGGTATGGCTGCCACTTGGAATGAAGAACTAGTGGCTGAAGGCGCTCGGATTACGGCTCTTGAGACGCGCGCTGTTGGGCTTACATGGAATTTCGCGCCCGTTTTAGATGTTGCGCGGCAACCGCTGTGGTCGCGCTTTTTCGAGTCGTATGGGGAAGATGTACTGTTAGCAACCCGATTGGGGTCAGCAAACATCCTTGCTCAGCAGGAACTGGGAGAATCTGGTTATCCAAATGTAGCTGCAACAGCAAAGCACTTCGTTGGGTACAGCATGCCATTGTCTGGTAAAGACAGGACCCCCGCCTGGATCCCGGAGCGCATGCTACGAGAGTATTTCCTTCCACCTTTTGAGAAGGCCGTCGACGATGGGATACTGACCTTGATGGTTAACTCGGCTGAAGTTAACGGAGAGCCTGTTCACGCCAGTCATTGGTTGCTGACAGAGATCCTCAAAGACGAAATGGGATTTGAGGGCATCATTGTAACGGACTGGGAAGACATCAAAAAACTGGTAGACAGTCATCGGGTTGCCGGCACGTTTAAGGAGGCTGTGAGGCAGGTCGTGGAGGCCGGCATCGACATGGCTATGGTCCCGTATGATTACACCTTTACCGATGCCCTGATCGAGTTAGTCGAAGAGGGCACTATTCCTGAGTCGAGGATTGACGAATCGGTCACGCGTATTCTGGCCGTTAAGCAGAAAGTTGGTTTATTTGCTGATGCCATGCCGCATGCTGAAGTGTTACCCATTGAATCAGCTGGCGCGGCGTCTCTGGAAGCAGCACGCGAGTCAATGACCCTTCTTAAAAACAGGGAAGGTATTCTTCCGCTGCAAGGCACGGAGTCGGTTCTCCTAGCCGGTCCCGCCGCTGATGCCATCACGTATCTGCATGGTTCGTGGTCCTACACTTGGCAGGGTATGGAGGAAGGAGCATATCCCGAAGGAACCAAGACATTTGAGGATGAAGTGACTAGTAGGATGAACGGGGTTAGAGTCGTCGACTGGAATGCCCACCAAGATCCTGATAAAGTGCGAGCATTCGCTTACGGGGCAGATGTGGTAGTTCTGGCTCTTGGAGAAGTCCCATCCGTGGAAAAACCCGGTGATATTGAGTCGCTAGATTTGCCGGAAGATCAGATTGCTCTCGTCAGAACAGTCGCTGAAACCGGTGCCAAGGTTGTCGTTGTGCTGTTTCAGAATCGCCCGCGTGTGATTCGCGAGATCGAGCCGTATGCAGACGCCATCCTATTGGGCTATCAGCCGGGTCCATATGGTCCGCAGGCAGCAGTGGACGTATTGTCTGGCGAAGTCAATCCAAACGGTCACCTCCCCTTCACGTATCCTCGTTTTTCGGGGTCTCTAGTCCCTTATGATTACAAATGGTCAGAGAGGGCAGATATTCTTTTTGGTCAGAATGCAATCAATCCGCAATACGAGTTTGGTCATGGACTGAGCTACACCTCATTTGAGTATAGCGATTTGAGCGTCCAGGCCGGTGAGCCAGGGCCCGTAACGGTTTCTGTTACAGTGACCAATACAGGTGAGTTGCCTGGGAAGGATGTAGTGCAACTCTTCGTGCGCGATGAGGTGGCAAGCATCACCCCTTCCAACAAGAGGCTTCGAGGATTTGACAAAGTTGATTTGGCACCAGGAGAATCAGCAGTGGTCACGTTTGTTCTATCTCGATCTGATCTTGGATTCATAGGTAAGGAAAACACGCTCATTTTTGAATCCGGTTCTTTTGTCTTTATGGTCGATGATCTCTCACAAGCTGCGGATGTCAGATGACTTCATTCACTCTAGACGTAATCGATGTCGTTGTAATCGGCCTCTATTTGCTGGTGATTATTGGAATCGGGTTCTGGGTTTCGAGACGAACTGATACGGAAGAAGATTATTTCTTGGCAGGGCGCTCGTTAACCTGGCCGCTCATCGGTCTGTCTCTTTTCGCCTCTAACGTTTCTTCCAGTACGCTGATTGGACTGGCTGGGGATGCATACACAACCGGAATCGCTGTATTTAACTACGAGTGGTTTGCCGTTGTTGTGCTCATCTTCTTTATCGTGTTTTTTCTTCCGTTCTATTTACGGACCAAGATTTACACGCTTCCTGAGTTTCTAGAACGACGCTTTGATCAGCGGTCTCGGTTTTACATGTCAGGGATCACAATCACTGGGAATGTGCTACTTGAAACGGCAGGTGCACTCTACGCCGGCGGAATCGTGGTCCAGTTGGTTCTTCCAAACGTCCCTCTCTGGCAAATCACGTCAGTTTTGGCCCTATTGGCAGGAGCGTATACTATTACAGGAGGGCTAAAGGCTGTTGTTTATACGGATGCTATTCAGGCCGTGCTTCTGATTTTCGGTTCGACGCTCATCGCTTGGCTCGCATGGGATAAGGTGGGTTCATGGGACGCAGTGCGAGCCGTTACCACCGACCGAGAATTGAGCCTCATTCAGCCTCTAGATGATCCATCATTACCGTGGCTCGGCCTAATTACCGGGTTACCTCTCTTGGGAATCTATTTCTGGTGCAGCAACCAGTACATGGTTCAGAGAACACTTGCGGCGAAAAATCTGGATGAAGGTAGAAGGGGTGCTCTATTGGCCGGCTTACTTAAGATCCCTGTGCTGTTCATAATGGTCTTCCCCGGGATTTTCGCACGTGTTTTGTATCCTGACTTGCCGAAAGGAGACCTAGTTTATCCCACCATGATTTTTGACCTACTACCTGTAGGTATTAGGGGGCTCATCCTTATCGCCCTCATTGCGGCCATCATGTCCAGTCTGGATTCAACGCTAAACGCTGTTTCAACGTTAGTGACCATGGATTGGGTCAAAAAGCTCAAACCAAATTTGAGTAGCCGCAAGTTGGTCATGACTGGACGGATTGCCACAGGAGTCGTGATGATCTTGGGGGCCATGTGGGCTCCGCAGATTGCCCGATTTCCGTCGTTATGGCAGTATCTCCAAGGAGTGCTCGCCTATATCACGCCTCCGGTCGTTGCCTGCTTCATCCTCGGGATATTTTGGCCGAGAGCGAATGGCTCGGGATCCTTCGCCGGCCTAATGACCGGATTCATCGCCGCCATTATTCTCCTTTTCGCACCAATCGACCTTCATTTTTTGTATATCGCACCGCTTCTTTTCCTGCTTTGCTGTGGCGTCATCGTCGGCGTCAGTTTGGCCACAGATCCTCCGGACGAATCAACGCGGGATCTAGTGTGGTCAGCGGATCTCTTCCGGGAAGAATCCGTGGCCCTCTCCTCAGTACCGTGGTATCTGAATTACCGCTATCAATCAGCCGGAGTACTAGCCATCACCTTGGTAGTAGTCGGGTTCTTTTTATAATGATGCCATGCAAGTAACAACCAGGCAGGAAACGGTCTCTGCCGTCACCGATGACTTGCTGTCTAGAATGACACTTCGGGAGAAAGTGGGTCAGATGACGCAATTGACCCTGCAAGCGATCAGTGTAGGGCAGAACGAGAAAGGCGATCAGGTCGCTCTGGACTCTGTAAAGCTTAGAAAGGCCTTGGTGGAAGACCATGTTGGCTCTTTTTTGAACGTTTTCAATCAAGCCATGTCACGAGAACAGTGGCGTGCTCTGATTGGAGAGATTCAGCAGGTGGCTCGCTCCGAGACACGACTAGGCATTCCGATTCTGTATGGAATCGATGCTGTACATGGATGCGGATATACCACCGATGCGACCCTTTACCCCCAAAACCTAAATCTGGGGGCTACCTGGAATAGGGAATTAGTTCGGGAAATTGGACGGGAAACAGCCCGTGAACTAACTCAAAACGGTACGTTTTGGAATTTCAGCCCGGTACTTGACTTAGGTCGACATCCGATGTGGTCCAGATTCTCCGAGACGTTTGGGGAGGATCCTTTTATCGTCAGCGAGCTTGGCTCGGAGTACATTCGGGGACTTCAAGAAACGGAGCAATACATTGCCGGATGCGCCAAGCATTTTATTGGCTATGGGCAGGCGCCTACGGGAAGGGACCGCACACCGACATTTATTCCCCAGCGGATTCTGCGTCAACTGTATCTACCGCCATTTCAAGAAGCCATTGATGTAGGCGTTGCCAGTATTATGGTCAACTCGGGTGAAATCAACGGGGTACCGGTTCACTCAAATTTCGCCCTCTTATCTACCCTTTTGCGAGAAGAACTTTGCTTCAACGGTGTAATCATCTCGGATTGGGAGGATGTGCAGAAGCTGCATACGGTGCACCGGGTTGCGTCGGACAGTAAGCAGGCTATTCAGATGGCGATTGATGCCGGGCTCGACATGAGCATGACCCCGTTCACGACAGAATTCAGTCAACTCCTTGTTGAACTGGTTGAGTCTGGATCGGTGACAGAAGAGCGTATCGATTCATCGGTTCGCAGAATTCTCGACCTCAAATTTAAATGTGGGCTATTACAGGAGATTAAATCGCACAGTGCCGACGATGAAGAAGCTGGAGTGGGAGGAAAGCCGGTAGGCCGATATGGAAATCGCTCTCCAGAAATATCCAGAACCGAGAAACAGGATGAATTGAGTTTCAGAGCCGCCGTAGAATCCATTGTGCTGCTGCAAAACAAGAACGACATCTTACCGCTCAATCCTAGAGCGCGTCTTTTGTTGAAAGGTCCTGCTGCTGATTCCTTGGCCATGATCCATGGTGCATGGAGTTATACGTGGCAAGGTGCAGATGAGGCAGCCTATCCCGACCGATTGCAAACGGTGCGAATGGCGTTGAACCAAAATTTTGATGTTGTTGATGCAGAGGTCGATTGCGATGCCGTTGTTGTATGCATTGGCGAACATCCTTCCGTTGAAAAGCCAGGCGACATCGATGAACTCAATCTTGCAGCGGACCAGCAAACCATCATTGCCGAAGCCATCGAAACCGGCAAGCCCGTCATCCTGGTTTTTTTTGCAGGGCGACCGAGAATGCTTTCTGGCATACAAGAGTTCGTTTCTGCAGTCTTTTGGGCGGGACAGCCAGGACCGTTTTCAGGGCAAGCCTTGTCAGCTATACTTTCTGGTCAAATTTCCCCCTCTGGTCGACTGCCTTTTACCTTCCCCCATTCGGGATCTGTGTTTTTTACACACGATCACAAATGGGCAGATAAAGTGGGAGCAGATTATGGAGTAGCTCAGGAATACTCCATGAATGGCGTCAGGCCGGCATGGGAATTTGGACACGGTCTATCGTATTCTCGATTCCAATACTCGAGACCGGACGTTGCAGTGTCTTCCGAAAGTGTCTCTGTTTCATTTTCGGTCACAAATACAGGGCAGCGAGCTGCCAGAGAGAATGTCCTGGTATTCGTTCGTGACCACTTTGCTAGTATTACTCCAGAAGTCAAGCGACTCGCCGGATTCGAGACTCGATGGCTAGATGCCGGCGAGTCCACAAAAATTGATCTGAAATTGCCATATGAGGCACTTTCGTTCATCAGCATGGCAAACGAGCGAATCGTTGAGCCAGGGGCTTTTTCTGTTCTTGTTGGGGTGCAAGAGGTGGAGTTCGTTCTCACGAACATCTGCCTTGCTTCAAGACGAGAAATCACATAACTTTACTATGTACTCCTGAAAACCTTTTCATGACATCTTTCAGAATAAAATTTTGAAGGAATTTGGAACCGTTTCCGATGCCGTCATTACCCCGTTGACGAGCGTTTGAGTGCGATATTGACTATAAAATCCGAAAGGAGGAAAACATGACCACAAGAGTTACCACAATCGGTCACTTTATGCTGGCCCTGCTTCTACTCGTCATGGCATTGCCCATGACAGCAACTGCGCAGGACCAGCTAGACCTAGGCGATGAATTCATCGTTTTCGTGGAAGGAAAAAACGTCCTAGTGCCATTTTTTGACGGTACTGCTGTCGCAGACCCGGCTGATGCATCCAATACGGTAGCTAGTTTCGCGTATGGCGGATGGGCTGCCCCGGGCTTTCGCTGGGACGGTGCAGTTGGCGTTGACATGAGCTCCATGGTTGGTGAAACGGTTGCCGAAGGTGGAGCTACGCTCTATCTGAAGCTCTTTGTTGATCCAGTCATGGCAAACCAGGCCGGTTGCCAGGAAACTACATTTGACTGCCTGGCACTCACCATCTTTGACCGTACAAATGGAAACGACGTCACGGACAATAGGGAAGGCCGCCTGAAGTGGTTTATTCCAAACGAATACCGCGATGGACAGTGGCACGATTTGGCCATTCCACTTCCACCAAGCACCGCTGCTGCACAAGATTCAGCTCAAGCTGGGAAAAATGTTGACGGAACAGCGTTGGCAACCCCACTGGATCCCCTTGCAATGCACTGGGAATATGTTGGTGGATGGTCTGGTTACGGATGGGGTGGTACTGCAGGTACTCCTCAAGGTGCTGTCGACCCCAACTGGCAGGAATTTGAATGGAACGGTGTTCGCGGCTTGACCGTGCACTTCGACTGGAATGCTCCTGCTGCTTACCCAGCTGGTGGCCCGGTCATGATGGATGATGTGTATTTCGGTTCTGCAAGCACTGATCTTAGCTCAGCTGTCCAAGCTCCTTCCGCTATGAGTGGGGTATCGTTCTCAACTGATGGTGCTTCCAACCTTATTTCCTGGACGCACAGCGATGAGTACGGTGGGTACAACGTCTATGTTGACGAAGACCCTATCACAATGGCTCGTATCGACGCAGGAGACGTTGCGGTATTAGGAACGGTTGCTTTCAACGCAGATTCCTTCGAAATCAAGCATGATTTCCAGATTCCTCACTCATCCCTCCTGCCACTGCCTGTCAACTATGCAGTAGCAACAACAAACCTGTTTGGCGTCGCCAACACGGATGTATCTGCCAGCTCAGGAAGGGTTGAAAACACGGACATGGTAGAGCAGGCCTACGTTATTGAAGTTGACGATGCCGGTTCTGATGCGATCTACAACAACGTAGGTGGTGGGGTCGTCTCTGATGACGGTTTCCCTGGAAAAACAATTCCATTTATGGTTGATCCTTCCCATTGGCGTGCTGCTGAAGGAACGCTTCCAACAGACCCTGCCGATGTCTCTGGTATGTTCAAAGTCGGTTTCAACCGTACGAACAATGAGCTATACGTATATGGTGAGGTCAAGGATGATGTCCTAGCTTTCCATCCTGGTACCGGTGATAATCCGGGCGGAACCGCGTGGGGCTATGACAGTGTAGAACTCGGATGGGGGGCCTACGAAGTGCGTGACGCAGGAGGGTCGATTCTTGCAGGGGCACCACACGGAGCATACCTGCGCGGAGCGACACCAGACTATCAGGTGCGCATATCATGGCTGGGCGACGAGTCCAACCTAGATCCAACGTCAACAAGCACGTTCATTACAACGGGCTCACCTGATACAGGTGAAGGAGAAGCCACGGGCGGTGCAACAGTTATGGACATCCTCTCGGATGATGCTGGTGCTCCAATTGGGTACAAATTCCTGACCGTGTTTACGTTCGCTGACTTTGTATTCTCTACATCGGGTGATGACATCTTTACACCTCCTTCAGCGGATGCTGTAACGGTTGTGCCGTTCAACATCGCGATCAATGATGGAGATGATCCTGCCATCGAGAATCCTCGTACCACGCAGGTTCAGTGGAGCACGAAACCTAGCGCCAACAATGCTTGGTGGAATACCCCTTCGCAGTGGTTGGCAGTTGCTTTTGCCGGCTCCGCGGTTATCGGTGTGGCTAACGAAGACGAAGCGCTGCCTGCTGAGTATGCTCTGCAGCAGAACTATCCTAACCCGTTCAACCCGTCTACGAGCATTGAATTCTCGCTGCCTGCAGCAGGAAATGTCAATCTGACGGTCTACAACGTCTTGGGACAGAAAGTCGCTACGTTGGTCAACAACCAGACGATGAACACTGGTAAGCATTCAATTCAGTTCGATGCCAGCCAGCTTGCTTCCGGAACGTATATCTACCGCCTCCAGGCAGGAGATGGGTATGTTTCGAC